>Ga0255752_10003646_pt1 | contig 15930 bp, 12 predicted proteins | sample 011ome_25_FD_179952 | JGI IMG/M metagenome (GOLD analysis project Ga0255752, IMG submission 179952) | Coastal salt marsh microbial communities from the Groves Creek Marsh, Skidaway Island, Georgia - 011512CT metaG (version 2) | ecosystem: Environmental > Aquatic > Marine > Intertidal zone >...
ACCTGTTAGTGCACCACTTGCTAATGAAGCAGTTCCATCAGTTAAAGTACCTCCTGTTACAGTACCACTAAATGTACCGTTTACGGCTGATGTCAATGAGCCACTTGCTAAAGAAGCAGTTCCATCAGTTAGTGTGCCGCCTGTAACAGTACCTGATGATGTAACGTTAACTGCTGATAGTGTATCAGTGCCAGCGTCATACTCAAATCCTGCTTCATCAGTTAATGCGCCACTAGTACCAGCGTATGTAACACGACCTGCAGTTAAGTCACTAACTGTTGCACTTGAAAATGTTGCTTCACCACTTGATGATAATGTTGTAAATGCACCTGTTGAAGGTGTAGCATTACCAATTGGTGTATTGTTTAAAGCAACAGCACTAGTTAAGTTAAGTGATGTAGTACCTGTTGTTGTTAATGTTACAGTGTTCATGTCTGCACTAGCAGTCACGTCTGTAAAGTAAGCATCAACACCCCATGTGTTATCAGTAATTACCAAACCGTCAGCAACAGTAACATTACCTGTTGAAGCACCTAAATTAAGAGCAGTTGCCGCACCACCAATGTTAAGTGTTGTAGCAGTTGTGTTAATTAAGTTAAACGTTGTTTGGTCAGTACCTAAGTCACCACCACCAATAAACACGTCTTTGGCAACACCAAGACCACCAGCAGATAATAAAGCACCTGTTGTTGGACTTGTTGAGTCTGTAGCGTCGGTTGTTTTAACTGGTTTGTTAAAGTCCCATGATGTTGTTGCATGAGTGTATAAAATAGTAGCACTTGCACCATCAACAGTAAGACCAGCACCATCAGCCGCGGCTGAATCTGCCGCACCGTCTGCAATAGTAATGTTTAAGTCTGCAACATCTAATGTTGCTGAGTTAACAGTTGTTGTTGTACCATTAACAGTTAAGTCACCAGTAACAACTACATCACCACCAACATTTAAGTTTTCAGCAATACCAACACCACCATCTACAATCAATGCACCTGTTGTTGTGTTTGTAGAACTTGTTGTGTCGTTAAGATTAGTTGCACCTGTAACGTCTAATGTGCCAGTAATGTCGCCATTACCACCAACGTTTAAGTTCTCAGCAACACCAACACCACCAGCAACTGTTAAAGCACCAGTAGTATCACTTGTTGAAGTTGTTGTTGCGTCTACACTAACAGCACCGTCAAATTCTGATGTTGAACCAACATAGAATGTAGCACTGTTCATAACAGCAACGTTAGAACCATCACTGACTTTTAATGAGTCTGCAAAGATACTTGCTGTACCAACTTGTAAGTTTGCTACTTCAGTACCGTCAACAGTTAAGTCAATCCAACCTGGATCAATACCGTCATCACTGACTTGAACATAACTATCGTCTTGTCCAATTGTTGACACATCACTGGATAATGCTGATTCAAGATATGATAATGTAACAGCATCAGTTGCATCTACAGGATCTGCTAGGTTGTAAGCATTAGTACCGTTGAAGTCAACAACACCTGTGCCACTTGGAGCAAGAACTAAGTCTTGGTCAGTGCCAGTTGTTTTAACTGTTGCGTTAGCACCGTCAACATCAACATCACCAATTGTTAATGTGTCATTAGCGGCATCATATGCAAAAGCGGCTTCGTCAACGATAGCACCTGAAGTGCCAGCATAAGGAACACGTCCTGCTGTTAAATCACTGATTACAGCACTTGCTAGTGTTGCTTCACCTGATGTTGCTAGTGTTGTAACACCTGTAACAGCGCCACTTGTAACGCTGAATGCGCCATCAGTTAAAGTACCACCAGTAACTGTACCACTAAATGTACCACTTGTAGCACCTGTTAGTGCACCACTTGCTAATGAAGCAGTTCCATCAGTTAAAGTACCTCCTGTTACAGTACCACTAAATGTACCGTTTACGGCTGATGTCAATGAGCCACTTGCTAAAGAAGCAGTTCCATCTGTTAAAGTACCACCTGTTATAGTACCACTTGCTGTAACATTAACTGCTGATGTTAAAGAGCCACTTGCTAATGAAGCAGTGCCGTCTGTTAACGTGCCACCTGTTACTGTACCACTGAATGTACCACTTGTAGCACCAGTTAATGCACCACTTGAAAGTGACGCAGTACCGTCTGTTAGTGTACCACCAGTTACAGTACCACTTGCTGTAACATTAACTGCTGATGTTAAAGAGCCACTTGCTAATGAAGCAGTTCCATCTGTTAATGTAGTACCAGTAAGAGTAGTACCTGTAAGAGCGGCAACATGTAAGTCTGCATAAGCACTTACTGTTGTGTCACCTGCTGTTGTTCCATCTTCTGATGTACTAGCCAATGCAAATTCACTTGCACTTTCGTCCCAAATCATCATTTGGTTAGTATCATCGCCTAGTTCAAACACGAGACCAATATCTTTGCTGTTTGAGCCAGTAGCACCGTTGTTTAACACGATCAATGGGTCATTGACGTATGTGTTAGTTGACGCTAGAGTTGAATAACTTGTAGAGCCTTGAACTTGTAAGTTACCTGTGATAAGAACATCACTGGTCATTGTCAAGTTAGAAGCAAACAAACTACCAACGATAGAGCCTGCGGCTACCTTGTTGTTAGCAAAAATGGTTGAGTCCGTGATCTGATTATTTTTAATACGAGTTACGGCCATTTTATTTGTCCTTAAAATTTTAACGTTAAAATAAGAATGTGCAGTTCATTATCCCTACGTCAAAATAGTTCACTATCCCTATTTTACTTCATTCTTAGTAGTATTTATTTAATTTTGGTTAGATTAGTTATCTAGGGCTATCTAGATAATAAGATAGTTTTTGCTGAAACGAAGGTCTGTATCGTTGTTAGTTGATGTGTATTGTACCAGTACATCACCACTAGATATTGTAGCAGATACATTACCTAGTATGTTTCCAGAATTAATTACAGCATAGGTAGTTTGGTAGGCAGTTGTGCCATCATGTGTGATTAAAACTTCTTGACTTTCAAAGTCTGTACCATCTGTTGCTTGTAATACATATTTTGCAGTTCTATATGTGCCTGCATCAAATGTGTCAAATGTTGTTGCTACACTGGCATTGGCTACGTTAACGTTGGCATTTTCAGTTACAACCGTGCCATTAATTTTGATAGGTCCATTAGTGTCCGTAATCTTAATGTATGTTGAACCTAAACTAAATTCGCTAATTGATTGAACAGCAGTGCCTAGTGTTCTTACTTCAATAATATCAGTGGCTTCTGGTGTTTCTGTAAATGTAATTATGTTTCCACTAACTGCATAAGCAGTTGTTGGTTGTTGTAGTGTACCATTGATACTAACAATTACTTGATTTGTTGATGTACTACTTGACAATGTAAATGCGTTAGCACTTCCATCTGGTGTTATTGATTGTGATGTAATTGTAGCAGTTGGTGCGTCCCACTCTGATCCATCGTAAACTTCAAATTGTCCAGTTGACGTATTAAAACGCATGTAACCAGCACTAGGTGAACCAGGTCTTTCAGCAGTTGTACCTGCTGGTATTTGCATAGCACTATCTGAATCAATTATCAATAATCCACTTTGCGGATCAATAATAATATTGTCCCCATCAGTGGCAGTTGATAATGTAGTGTCACTAACTGTTAAATTACCTAGGTTAGCATCTTCACCTGCCGCGGCACCTACACCAAACGAACCTGTGTATCTGCCACCTGATATGTAAACTGATTTTCCTGAGAAGTTAACACCGTTAGGTAAGTTATCACCAATAAAGTGTAACACACCAGATTGATAATCAAAGAACCATTCGTCATCATTACCTGAACCTGTAGCAAATACCTGTGTGCCACCTGATGCTCCTGCGGCATCACCTGAAGTATGTATATAAACTTTAACCTGATATGTAGATCCAAGTTCAGGTGGTATCCAATCTGTTAATCCTGTTTTCCAAGTACGATTGGTTGTTGATGTTAAGTCTGCTGAACATTCATCTGGTGCTGATGTAGGGTATACTGTGACAACACCTGTAGATGAACCTGGAAGAACTGCTGGAATATCATCTGCTTGTTGCCAAATTTTGTCACCACGTAGTAATAGTGGTGATGCTATTGCTTCGTTAGGCGCCTTTTTAATAGCGTTAGTATCAGTCTTAGTGGAACCATAACCTAGTTTCTTCCAAAGATAATCAACCTTCTGGGTATCAGTAATTGCCATTAACTAGCCACCCCCACGCTTAGTGCAGTAACACTTTCACCACTTTGAAGTGCTATGCGGACTAGAACAACATTACCTGTAGCATTGGTCATATTCTCTGACCCTAGGGTCATTGTATACCCGCCTGATAAACTTGTGCCTGTTTGAATTCTATCACCAGATGTAAATGCACACCCATTTGATCCATTACCACCATTGCCTGTATCAGCACCTGGGACTCCTGATCCACCATAGGTTGTTGAAGCATCTAACCAACCATTTAGTGTTGATGCTGAATCAATAGCAGTACCTGGTGCCGCTATCCATACACCACTAACACCTGTTGATGATGTAATGTTTAGATCAAAGTTAGCAACAACCTGTCTACGGAATGCAAATGTAAAGTATTGTGTACCAGTGTCACTGCTTCTGTCTGGACCTACTGGTAAGTAACCTGTTGAATAATCTGTTACATCATATTTTAATACACCTAATCTAACTGTGGCTTCTTTTGTGCCTTCAACACCTGGATCACTTGATTCACTATAAGGTGCATTAGTATAGAAGTTTGTAGCACCACTATAACTTGGTGTGTCTGTTGTATCTGCTAAAAAGTCTGTAACACGTAATCCGTCATCTGTATAAGTGCCGTTACCTAAACTATCACTTACAGCAATAGCAATTTCTGATATGCCACTCTGTGCTGATTTATGTACTTGAATGTTTGTTGCGTTTTCAACGTAACTACTTGTACCGTTACAGTTTCTTGCTCTAACTTGAACTCTGTCTACGGTTCTTACTGTTGATGATGTAATAGGTACTGTTAGGTTACCTAATGTATAAGAACTAGCAACACCAACGTTGGCATTTGGGATACCACCTGTTAACATTGTAACGCTACCATCTATATCAGTATAACTGTAATCTGTGTTTACAGTTCCTGCTGATGATGTTCCTTCTTGGTTAGTGCCGTTGTCAACTTCTACAGGATTACTTACGTCACTGTATGCTTGTCCTGTTAGATCATCAACTTGCACACCTGTTAGTATTACTGTTGGACTACCACTGTTATAATATGGAATACCTGATACATATCGTTTAGTTCCACCAGTTCCCTCAACGGCTGTGCCTGCTGAAGCAACAGTAGGTGCTGAAGAAACGTTATCATAAACAACAGAAACATAGTTAGTTACACCTGTTGTAGAATGACTTAGACGTTCATCGTTAATACCATATTCATAACTAGTCAATGCCTGTGTAATCTTAGCATCAAATGTTTGATAGAATCCAGTTGGATATGTTGATGAACTGATTGTGTCGTGTGCATCACCTTGTTGGCTAACTACTAAACTGGTAAACGTACCTGTTTCATTTAATGTTGCTGTAAATGTTTTATTACCTGAGTCTGCACCATTAATAAACGCTGTTAGGGTACCTGTAGCGCCGTTGTACGCATTATTAATTGTGTTTGTATCAATGGTACCACTTGTATAACGTCTTGCTGTTGTAGTTGTTAGTGCATCGCCTGCTGACAATGGAGATGACGCTGATTCATCTTGAGCGCCTGCACACAGTTTTGGACTTGTACCTTGGTAACTATCTGCTAATGTTAGACTAAATGTGTTTAATGCACTTGGTGCTGATGGATTAGCATTTAGTGTAAATGTAATGCTGGTGTCCTGATCTGTCTGTGCGGTGATATCTGGAGTACCATTAGCATCAAATGTTAATGTATAATTACCAGTTGACTGACCTGCAAAATCATGATAGATTGGAGCACCTAAGGAACCCGGAGATGATCCATCTTCTGTTACCGTGTCGTTTGTAGATCCATCTGCCCAATCATATTCATAGTCATCAGCATTTTGTGATGTGTTCGTTACTGCTACGTTAGCAAGGTTGATACCATCGTATGTAGTATAATCGTAAATGTCATACTGATTATCGCCAGTTTTGTCACTGACTGTTACAGCAGTACCTGAAATAATTGCACGGACGTCCGGTTCAACATGCACTGAAAAACTGGAAGATTGGAAAGGTGACGATGTATGGTTAGACGTCACGTACAAGTAACCTGTATAATCAACTGCTACACCATTGGCTTGATTTGATGATGATAAAGCAAACGTGTGACTGATGTTCTGTCCATCATCACCACTTGAACCACTGCCTGTGTTAACTGTTACATTACTGGTACCATCACCCCACTGCCAAATATATTGTATACCGTAGGTAGAGTATGAACCAATTGTTGATTCTGTTGTGTTTGTAAATGTTATTGGTAACCCTGAAGTTCCTTCTTCATTGATGCCAGTTGTACCACTTGCTGTCAATGATGGAGTATGTGTATCATAAACCTCATAAGTGTTAGTGTCACTGTCTGGTATGGCACTTGGTTGTGCTGTTGAGTGACTGTCTAATGTCAAGGTAACTGTAAATTGTTGTTCTTGTTCTGTTGCTGTGTCAAATGTGTGTGCTATTCTTCCGCCACCTACACCACCTGCTGACGCATCACTAGAAATTACATCATCGGCTTGGCTATCACCCCAGTCCCAAGTATACTGAACTGTGGCTCCTGATGTATTTGTTGTTGTGTTTTCAAAGTATACTGTATCACCGTCATCCCAATATGTAATTGGTGAACCACCACTTGAAGCCGCATAGGCCGCAAATGATACCACAGGATCTGCTGTATAAATTGTTATATAATTTGCCTTAGTTGTAGTAACTGTACTACCAGTACCTGCACCTGAGTTATTAAACGCTGTTACAGTAACATCAAATGGTGAGCCTACATTTGTACTATATGTGTGCGTTGGAGTTGAGTCTGTTGTTGCAGTTGTGGTACTTCCATCACCCCAGTTAATTGTGTAACGATTAGCATTACCAATGGCTGTAATTGTTAAGGTAACAACTAGTCCTGCACCGCCTACTGTTTGATCTGCTGTAAAGTCAACTGACTTAACAAATGTGTTATTACGAATATTTTCAACAACTTCATTTAGATCATCAATGGCTGTAGTAACATTATAGTTGGTATCCCAATAGAGATAAGCACCATTGGTTACTAGATCACTGTCGTCAGGTTCACCTAGTGGAATTACGTTACCGTAATCAAGTGTTGCACTTGACACAAATGATTCTAAGTAAGCAAGAGTAACAGCATCTTGACCACTAACTGGATCACCTAAATTAGTTAGTTCCATGCCACCTGCATCAAAGAGGCCGCCATCTAAATAAAAGTTTTCTGCTGTGAGTGTACCATTATAAACAATGGTATTACCGTTGACTGTTAATGTTTCAGTTGGAGAAGTATTGCCAACACCTAACCTAAAGTTAGTGAAGTCCATTTTGACTAACGTGTTACCTAATGTGGTAAACGATAAGTCTGTACCTTGCCTGTCTAAGTTTGCTAGTAAGGCCGGTCCTGGGACTCTTCCAATTGCCATTAACTACTCCTAAATAACTGTACCAGCGTAATTGTGTAAAACTAGTATTGTTGCACTGTTTGGTGGTGTACTAGTAAATGTAATATCATCACTTCCATCAAAAGTATAGTTTACTCCAGGGTTTTGATAAACAGTATTTAGGAAAACTAAAACTTGAGGTTCATCACCGTTACTGTAACTGTAACTCATTGGACCAAATGTATCAGCACTGGCATTACCAGTGAATGTATCTTTAACAATAGTAACACTACCTTCTTTACCTACTTGCTCCCAAGAGTCGTTATCGTAAAACTCTAGTTTGCTTAAAGAAGTATTGTATCTAATCTGTCCACTTACTGGATTTGTTGGTCTTTCAGCATTAGAACCTGTTGGTGTTCGTACTGCTGACTCTCCTGCTTTGAGTTCAGTATTCTTAACATGTCTACCCATTGTTAAATTCCTATAGTGCTGATAGTTGCTACAACTGAAACATTGGCAGAACAATTTGCAACTAAATGGTCACCATCATCTAAAATTAATTTTTCAGTGTCTATAACATAAGTATCTCCGTCTGTTATAGATAAGTTTTGATATATGTAAGTTGTTGCTCCAGCAGTACTACCGCTTGGAACTGCATATATGTTAACTGTTTGAGTGCCTGTGCCACCAGCATTACACAAATAAATTGCTGTAATTGCACTGCTACCAGAACTAACATAGATGTTACCATCATTGGTGTTTAATACTGTATTACTAATCGCCATTTTCTATTTCCTAGAGTATCAATGAAAACACTATTGCTTTCGATTTTGTTACTAATTCGTCTGCTGTTACAGCAGAATTCTGTATGTACAATCCACTGCCTGCTGATCCTGGTGTTGCCGCATACAAGATACTAGCATTTGTTACTGCCGATGGTGTACCTAAACTGTTATTAATTTGAATGTTACCTTCTATAGGAACATTACCACTGGCCGCTAATATTGTTTGTCCATTAACATCTAAGTTGCCACCTAGTTGTGGAGTAAGGTCATCAACAACATCAGTTAAGTAACTACCACTGGCCGCCGCTGTTGCAATATTACCATAAGTTGAACCATCGTTGGTAATTTGCCATTTTTGAAACGTTTCATTCCATCTTAACTGTACATCAGTTTCGTCACCACGTTCAACTTCAATCCCAGCATTAAGAGTTGGTGCTCCTGTGTGCCCAGCGTTGAGTCTGATGATATTATCAAAAATTTCAGTGTTAGTTGTTTCAACAGATGTTGTAGTTCCTGATACTGTTAGGTTTCCAGGAATGCGAACTTCGTTGGCATCTAATATGATAGGATCACCGTTTAACGGATGTATCACATAAGACGCTGATGATAATTTTGTAATTGCCATATAATTCTTCCAGTTTCTATTATTTATGCCTATTAACAGATGATATAATATTCAAAAAAATAGCACTCTTTAAGAGTGCTACTTTCTTTAAACTAAACTGAATTAGTTAGTTATTGCTACTGATTCGTTAATAACTGCTGAATCAGCCCATTTCACTTTTGCATCTTCAGCAAACTGTGAACCTGTTCCTGGAACAACAACTACAGTACGGTTTGTTAATTTTTTAACATAGTATGTACCGCCTGCTGAGTCAGTGGCAGTGATGTTCATTTGGCCTTCGGTTGGTATTGCCGCGGCAACTAATACGCATTCGCCAGTACCTTGTGCTGTTGTAACACGATAAGTTTTTGAACCTTTTTGTGCAACAATGTCACCTGCTACTGCTGATGAACCACCTGGTACGTATGCTGAAATAGCAATAGCGTTTGTTGCGCCGGTTGTTAATACACCTGTGAGTGTTAATGTACCTTGTGTACCTGTGTCTGCTGTAATTGTTGGTGCTGATGTATAGCCTCCACCTGCTGTACTAACTACTACCCCATCAATAACACCTGCTGTAGCAGTAACAGTAGCAACTGCTTGTGTACCACCTGGTAAGTCTGGTGCTGAAATTGTTAAAGCGTCACCTGTTGTATAACCTGTTGAGTTGTTAGTACCACCAAGTGTTACTGATGCTAAACCTTCACCACCTAAACCGTCTGAATTACGGTTACCAATGAATAATTTTTTAATTGGACGTCCCATTTGTTTTCTCCTTTGATTAAATTGGCGTTCTAGGCCTACGCAGTGGGTACTGCATAAACTCTCTTTCGAGCGAACATTATTATTTATACTCTTATTACTTCAGGAGTTATCAGAAGTTATAACCAAAAAAAAGCACCCCGTAGGGTGCTTTTTAATTTCAAATACCAATAATATCTTACTGGAATGAAAGATTACTTACACCAACTTCTTCTAAGTAATCAGCCGCATTACCAAGTGATGATGCAGTGTTTGATAACTCTACATAACCATATCTTGTCATGAAACCAACTACTGGTTCGAATGTTGATGGGTCAAGTACAACACCACTACTCATTAATGGAATATATGGGCAGTAGAATGCGGCCGCGTCAGCCTCACTTGAACCTTTGTAACCAACTAAAACTGCTTGTGTATCACTTGCATAACCGTCAACATAAACACGCATAGCACCGTTTAATGTACCAACGTATTTTGTGTTTGTAGGTGCTTCAAATGTACCTTCTGTACTACGTGCAAAAGCAGAAGTAGTTGCAGATTGTAACACTGTTAAAGCCGCAGGTGAAACAACAGCCCAGTTACCAGCACCGCGACGTGTACGTTGAGCGATTAAGTTTGCCGCACGGTTAATTGTAACCGCTAATGCCGCATGTTCGTCACCAACGAATGTTGCTGTACCTGATACTGTACTTTGGTTGTATGAATATGTTGAACCTGATAAACTTCTTAATGAAGCAAGAATTTCTTGATCAATTTCAACTGTAATTTCTTGTGCTAAAGCCGCCATGATTTCAGCCTCAACATCTAAACCGTGCATAGACTGTGCGTCTTGTGCCGCTTCAAATGTCCAACGTGCTGATAACTTACGTGTTTTAGCCTCAACTACTTGTTTAAGGATTTGAACGTTAATTTTCTTACCTGGGTTACCTTCAAGTGTTGAAGTAGAAGCCGCTAAACCAGCAGTTCCGTCACCTGAGTAAGCCGCGCCTACCTTAAATGGTGATAATGCTTCATCACCAGCAGTTACGTCGTTTGCAGTACCTGTTGCATTGTTTGTTTCAGCATATCTTACACGTAGTGTATGAATCTGTGCAACTGGTCCAGTCATTGGTTGAACACCTACTAATTCGTTAGCGATAACAGTAGGCATAACACGTCTGATTACTGGAAGAATAACACGGTTAAGTGTAGCAACGTTAGTACTACTTGTTGCGCCACTTGTTGCGTTCTCAGCCAAGTGTTTCTTAGTGTTTTCTAATATAACAGCCATTGTTGTTCTACGTGAACCTTGTAAGCCTTCTAACAGGGCGTCCTTGGTTTCGTTCCAACGGCCTTCTAATAGTTGGGTTGTCATTTCTCTATTTTCCTTTTAATTAAAAGTTACTACTTCAGCCCTGCTAAACGTTTTAACTCGACAACATTGTTGTCTTCTGGTGTTTCAACGTCTGACTTAGCAGATTCTTTGTTACCAGTTACTTCTTTACCTTCTGCTAAAACGGACTTTTCGGCCTTAGTTTTAGAAGAATTATTAAGAACTGCTGGCAAATACTTATCGTATGCAGATCTGAGTTTATCAGTTTGCACACCTTCGAGTAAGTCTGACATTACTGTCGCTTTCTCTTTGTTTAACGTACCAAGTAATTCATTAAGTGTGTCCTTACGTTCACTACTTTCCTTGATCACTTGAATTTCACGTTCCTTAGATTCAACTAAAGAAGTTGTTTCTTCGAGTTGTTTTGCTTTTTCTGCAATCTCTGCTTCTTTAACAGCAAGGATGTCAGAAAGTTTTTTGAATTCTGCATTCTCATTTAAATGAGTACCTGCAAATTCGTTAGCAAACGCTTCAAAGATTCTACGTCCAAACATGTTCTCACGAGCAGTTTGAATGTCTTCTTTTAATTGAGTCAATTCTGACCCTAGATTTTCTGTTACTGTGTCTTTAACAAGTTTAGCACTGCGTTTAACAAATGCTTCTTTTAGTTCAGCAAGTTTAGTTTTTGCTTCTGCTACAAGTTTAACTTTTGTTTCAACTACTGCACGTTTATCTTGTTCAAACTCTTTAATTTCTTCTGCAAGAGCGTGGATTACAAATTTCTCTAGTTTAGCCATAGCCTCACCTTGAACTTTGCGATCTTTACGCAACTCATTGATCTCTTCAGCAAGTTTTGAAACAATAAATTGATCAAACTTTTCTGATTTTTCAACCATTTGTTGCTTGAATTTTACACGGTCTTCTGCAAGAGCCTGTTTCTCATCGGCGAACTCTTTAAGTTCAGCGGTGAGTGATTCAGTAACCATCTTGTCTAGAGCATCAACCATTACTTTCTTGTCATGATCGTAGCGACCAGCGAATTCATCACGCATTTCTGCACGAATCTCTTCTCTGGCTTCATTTAATTTAGATTCCCAAGCCTCATTGATTGCGGTTTGAGCCTCTTCATTAATGATTCCACTATCTAACAATGGTTTGATAGCATCTAACATTGTGATCTCCTATTTAATTTTAAGATCTTTGATTAAACGAGTTACCTCGTTTACCAAATACTTCTGCACTTTTTGATCAACACCGGCTTCGCGAGCCATTTCGAACATCTTAGCACCTCCACGCATATTCATCAGTCCTTCGTAAATCGCTGTTGGATACGCATTAGGGGCACTAGGCTGTGCCACTACATCTACTGTGACTATTTCAAAGTCACTAACTTTGCCGTCAGTTTCGTTGACATTACCACTGCCACGTGAACTAACACCTAGTTTCACACCACTCTCCAACATGGTCTTAACTAACGTACCCATTGGAGTTGGTAAAATCTTTAATTTGCCATAGCCGTTTGGTCCATCCATCCACATATCTGTAATCATGTGGCTAACACGGTCTAGGTTAATTTTCAAATCATCTGGGTGGTCTACTTCGCCTAAGACAGAGTAGCCACCGTTGATTTGTTCATTAAGTTGGGAAACAGCATCGGCAATTTCATTTACAGGATATACACGTTCATTGTGATTTTTAACACCACCTTGAATACATATACCTTTCATATATAAGTTCTTGCTTTTGCCGTCTTTACTATCTTCGGTTAAGATTTCCATCTTAGCCGCGTCAAAAGTCAAGTTCTCTTTTAAATATGATGCCATTGTGTTTTCCTAAATTATACTTTTTTAAGAGGTTGTGCTTTTGTATCAGCGTCAGTCATTTTCTCTGACTTAGGAGTTGGAGCACCTTTTTCTTCACCATGTGATGACTGTGGCTTAGCCTCAGCACCTTTTGCGCCACTGTTAGCCGCTACTGGTGATTTAGTTTGTGCACCTTCTTCTGAAGTTTTAGGTGCTGGTGCTTTTTCTTTGTACTCTTTAACAATCTCTTCTTTTGCTTCAGTTTCTTCTGCTTCTTCAACAGTTTCTTCAACAGTTTCTTCTGCTTCTTCAACAGTTTCTTCTTCAGCAACTTCTTCTGTTTCTTCGTGCATTTCTTCTGGCATTGGCATTTCCATTTCTGGTTCTTCAGCGTGTTCTGGTTCTTCTGCTTCGCCTGCCATTAATGCGTCAAATTCTGCTTTAAGTTCGTCTAAAGCGTCTTCTAAGTCTTCTACACGCTCTTCAACATCACCTTCATGCTCTTCTTCTGCTTCTGGTTCTTCAACGTCCATTTCCATGTCGTCTTCTTCTTCACCTTCTTCTTCAGAAATGCCTTCTTCTTCTGCTTCAACTTGATCAACAATTTCACCTACTTCGTCAGTAGTTTCATCTGTTGTTTCAATTTCTGTAACATCTGATTCGTCAACTAATGATTCATAGATGTCACGTGATTTTTCTACCACGATCTCATGAAATAACTCACGAGCCTCGTCATTTTGGTCGTTGATGATATGCTCAATCAACTGTTCAAATTTATTAGCCATTTTATAAAACTCCTTAAGGGTTATGTCTAAATTTAGAATTCTTCTTTTTTAATGCGTCTTTTATTTAGTTGTAGTAGTATTTAATGCTATTATATTAAAATAGCAATAAAACGGTGTTTTTTGAGTGATTTTAGATAGAATCTGGACTAGATTGTGGAGCAGAGTACTGTTTTTTAACTGATTCAACCTTTTCCTCATGCTCTAGTCTACGTACATCATTCATAACTCTTAGTTTGTTAATCTGTGCTAGAGTTAGTTTAGTCTTACGTAGATCAGACTTAGTAAGAGCCGTATTGTCTTCTGACTCTGTACGTCTGTCTTGGGAATTGGTTTCAAATATATCAACTATGTTCATAGTATTATTTACCAATTATATTTCGTCTGCTGGTGGTGTTTCTTCTGTTCCTAGATCTTCTTCAGGCTCAGGAGCAAGAGTATCTAAATCACTTTCTATATCACTAGGACTAATACCTACTGATCGTAATCCACTCTGCGGAGTAGTAGTATCTGATACTTCTGCATTTTCCTCTGCCCATAACTCATCATTTTCTTGTAGTTCTTCTTCACTGAGATCTAGATAACGTTTAAGTAAGAAACGTTTAGATAGATAAGGAATAGGTTCTAGGTTAGTAAATGCCTGTATTCTTGTAGCATCAACTTCTGCTTGTCTATACTTGGCAAAGTTTTGTGGATCATTTAAACGTAATTCAAATAGACTGTTGTCTATGTTCATACCTCTCCAACGCATAAACACTTTAAATTCTTGATCTAGTTTTTCAACCACAAGATTTTGTAAACGTTGACAATATTGATTGAAGCGCCACTCTTGAATAAGAGCAGTTGTTACTCTACCATCATTGTACTGTGCCGCACTTTCGTCAGCCTGTGTTGGTAAGTATGAACTTGGAATACGTAGACCACGGAACAGTTTGTTAGTAAAGTAACGTAGGTCTGTAATTTCGCCTAGGTTTTGACCACCTGGCATAACTTCAACTGATGAACCTCTACCTTCTGCTGTCTGCGGAAAGAAAAAGTCTTCGTTAGTTGAAAGTGGGTTGTAGGTAGCATCCATCATGTTTTGTCCACCACCAGTTTGAGTTGGAATTCTACGTTGGTGAATTTCATTTTTAACACGATCCACAAAGGCCATGGCCATGTGACTAGGCATGTTACCTACATCAATCTTGAATATACGTCTCTCTGGAGCACGTTGTATTCTGTATATGATAATAGCATCTTCTAACAGTTCTTTCTGTTTAAAGATTTTAAAAACTGATTCTAATACTGAGTTACCAAAAGGCCAATTAACATCAAGTCCTTCTGTTAGACTCAGATGTAGAACATGTTCAGCATCAAGCACTGCTTCGTTTTGTGCATTACTGAATCTTGATCCACCACTGTATGGTGTTTTTGGTTGTATGTAACTACCACTTGGTCCACCAATCTGTGGAGCATTAGTATAAGTGTCACTGGTTGACACTGATGTAGTGGTTAAGTTTTGGAAGTTAGGATTAAGATCTTTAATCACATACTGTTCTGGTTCTTTACCTTCTGCTTCGTTAACAATAACTTTGGTAACTTTCTGCATTTCTGTCCAGTATAACTTAAATGTTTCTGGATCACGAACAAACACTTGATCTCCGTATTTGATTACGTTACGGAATAATTTAAATAATCTTTTGTTAAATTGGTTAAGACTAACCCACTGTTGAAGTTGTTCTTTGATAATCTTAACTTCGTTGTCTGTAGGTCTTTCTTTAAAGTAAAGGTTAAACCCTGTACCATTCTCTTCATTTTGTTGTGTACAGAATTCAGCAAGAATGTCTAGAGCGGCATTGACTTCTGAGTCCATGTCCATTTGTTCATATTGGTTGTATCGTTCTGTACGATTTGGATGTCCAATATAAACTTCTGGTAAGGTACTTTGATAGTTACGATATGAAGCATCTACTGAATTATTAGCATTGTTGCCATTACCCAGTGGGCTCATCTGACCAACTGTACTAGTGGCCTTAAAATATTTTTTCCAACTCATTTAATCTTCCAATTATATGCTACTATTATTTATCACTCTAATATGATGACGTTAAAATTTCTCTAGACGTTCTATTACCTTTTTCTAGGTGTTTGATCATATCATATGTCAAACCAGTTTGGTTTCTTAATTCATCTAGTTGTCTCTGTAATACTTCTAACATCTGTGCTTGTCCATCGCCACTACCTGTTGTTGATTTCATTGTAACAGGTATGCTGTCACCGTCTGGTAATGGTACCACTGCTTCTTTACCATGTAATGTTGCTGAATA
>Ga0255752_10003658_pt1 | contig 15896 bp, 14 predicted proteins | sample 011ome_25_FD_179952 | JGI IMG/M metagenome (GOLD analysis project Ga0255752, IMG submission 179952) | Coastal salt marsh microbial communities from the Groves Creek Marsh, Skidaway Island, Georgia - 011512CT metaG (version 2) | ecosystem: Environmental > Aquatic > Marine > Intertidal zone >...
AGAAGCGCCAGCCATTGCGCAGGCGCTTTCAGAGTCGTCAGGTTGGGTCGTGAAACGAGTTAGTGACCGCAATCGAAACCCAAATGCGAGACCAGATACGTGGGAGGCTCACTCGATCGAGACTCTTAAGCATCAAATCGCAGAGAAATCGACATCGCCGATGTTTACGTTTGAGGAAACACCTGTTGGCTTTCGCTATGCGCAAGCTCAAATCACTGAAGGGCTATGTTTGACTTGCCACGGCGAATCGATAGCAGCGGAAACCCAAGAAGCTCTAAACCAGTATTATCCCGCCGATTTAGCTACAGGCTACAAACTAGGTGAAATGAGGGGCATTATCAGTTTACTGCTGACTAGCGACTCATCAATACCAGCCAAATAGAATCGCCAACACTGAAGCTACGCTTGGTAAGCTGCCTAACTCAGTCACGCTAGCCCATCCACTAAGGTCTGAGCACTGGCTACAGCGGAGCGCGCTTCGCTCCGCGAATGGAGTGTCAGGTGTCACAACCAATCTACGGCATCACCGATCTGTACAAGGCCTTCCTGAACTACCGTGCAGCAGACCCCACCCCGCCATTCTGGTTCCAAGGCCTTTCTTAAACCCGGGTGCACCTGATCCATTCTGTGGCATGGGTCACACTCGCATCGAACCTCAAGCAAAATGGATCCAACGACCAGTTTTCGCCCGATATCCTTCGCTGAGAAGCGGATTCCAGCCACGAGTAAGTTAGCTCGGCGCTTCGACCACTCTAGCTCAACACCCAGAGAGCTACACACCTCTGACCAAACATCGGCGCTCAACACCGTAACCTGACGTTTACCGGGTTTACCGCGCGCATCACCCTGAACACCCGAGGCCATAGTAACCGCAGCCTGTTTTACGGGCTCCATGATCGCCTTTGGCTTGGATCGTCTAGCAATACCTATTAGCGACGGCATAGCGAATTTACCCTGAATACGTATCAGCTAAAGCCGATATAAAGCGGCTTAGATCAGACGATGGTAGTCGGTTGATACCCGCTGCAGCTGCACGTCCACCACCGGTCGGAAACTGACGTACCAGAGTGTCCGCTCCCTGCCTGCGATTCAGAGGCGCTCTCACGCTCACCAAATAATGGTCGTCGCCAAGGTCAGTCAGTATAGCGTGCGCTCGATCTGGATTTTGCTCGACTAAACTATTACTGAAAACACCACTCACGCGTCTAGCCCATGGTTCGTTGGGGAGCAGGTATACCGCATGGGTTGCGTCTTTGACTTCAGGCGCTAACTCAGCCGCTTTTGCCATATCTGTAGCGTAGCCTTCAGACAAGGCAGAATACACACTGGCCTGATCAACCACAAACTGCTCGGGCGTTGAACAGCTTACCACCGCTTGATACAGATCCGCCGGATGATAATAGAGATCCTCGAGGCTAGGACCGTATCCATTGTAATTAAGGCACAGTCCAAGCTGACGGTAGAGCGACATCTGGTCTTGCGACAAAGACAGTGTCCTAGCCAAAGCTTCGGCACTGCCGTCTAAATTATCACCAAATGCGCCGACCACCGCCCACTTCGCAAACGCTCCCTTTAGCAGCCCGTTGACGAGCAGCGCAGTACAAACCTCCGGTGCCGTATTAATTAAGGTCGTCAAGGCGCCGTGCTCTGGAATTTCGCCGGCAAAATGATGATCGCAGTAGAACACCGAACTGCCGCCCTCAAGTAAACGCTGCACATCGGCGCGGTTCTTGTCGAAGGATATATCGAGTGCGGTAACTTGAGCTGCCTGCTCTGGTACAACCTGCTCTAACAGCTGTATATCGCGTTTAACGCCAGTAATAAGAATTGAGTCTTTCGGCTCTGAAAGACGCAACTGCGCCAAGGCGCAAATGCCATCGGCGTCACCATTAAATACGTCGAAAGCTAGCAAAATCGGAACTCCTAAAGCGGTCTTGATAGGCGCGGGCGAGCCGCGCCGATTGGCCTTTATCGTAACACCAAACGATCACGATTTCTCTCGAGAATCGCCCCGCCAATACCTTTGACTTCGGTTAGCTCGTCTATCGAGGTGAAGGGACCATACATCTCACGATAAGCTACGATGGCCTTCGCCTTAGACAAACCAACGCCTTTCAGCGTAGCCGCTAGGGTCTCAGCATCCGCAGCATTTAAATCGACCTGCTGTACAGTTGCTACAGTCATTTCGGCCTCTTGCGCGAAGGCCGTAGACGGAGCGGCAAAGCCCAAGAGCATGGCACAGATTGCTGCGATGGGTACCAGATTAAGTTTTACTGTGTTTCGTATTTTCATAAAGTTTCTCCTATTGATAGTTCAATGCGCGGTGCGCACGATCAACATAGAGATACTCAAAGAGCGATACGATTTTTTGACGGTAAAGAACCGAACTTAAACTAAAAAGCTGAGTTCTCGGCGGATAAGCTGGCATGAATATCGCGCAGTGCAGCAAGGGGATCCGAGGCACGCGTAATCGGGCGCCCAATCACCATGAAGTCAACGCCAGCGGCTATAGCTTGTGGCGGTGTCATGACCCGTTTTTGATCGCCCAGTTCCGAACCCTCAGGGCGAATACCTGGCGTGACGGTTAAAAAATCCGAACCACATGCTCGCTTGACCAAACCAACCTCTCGTGCCGAGCAAACAACACCATCGATTCCGCATTCGTGACTCAACTTCGCCAAACGCTCAACTTGAGCTTCAGGAGCTACCCCAATCCCTATTCCAGTCAGTTCCCGCTCGTCCATGCTGGTTAAAACCGTAACTGCCGTTAATATAGGGCGTGTAGCATAGTGGGATATAGATTCAGCAGCCGCAGTGAGCATTGAGCGCCCGCCACTGGCATGAACATTAACCATCCAAACGCCGAGATCAGCAGACACGCGCAAGGCCGCAGCGACCGTGTTGGGGATATCGTGAAACTTTAAATCCAAAAATACGTCGAAACCCATCGTTTGCAAACGTTCTACCCATTTTGGCCCCAAACGAGTAAACATCTCTTTCCCGACTTTGAGGCGGCACAGCGCGGGATCAAGCTGATTAAGCAGGTGCAGTGAGCTCGCCTCATCTGGAAAATCAAGTGCAACTACGATGGGACTACCGTTTGATACATTCATGAATTCAACTTTTTAATTAATCCAATGGGCTTGATCGAGCCCCAAAACTTACAGCCGGGGCAAAACCAGTGTAGGTGTTTACCCCGAAACCCACAGTGCTGACAACGGTAACCAGGAGAAGTCTCTGTCAGCTGTCGCATCAGCTCCATAGCCACTTCTAGCTTAGATGAGAGTTGGGAACGACTTTCTTCTAGTTGCAAGATCATAAGTCGATACAGACCTCGTAAAGAGGCCGCATTACGCATAGCATCGGTCAAAAACAAGGTGGCGGCCTCTGCACCCTCACGATCTTTTATCAAGTCCGTTAATGCAATCACTAAACCCGTGCTGGGATACTTTTGCATACTGTCGCGCAAAAACCGCTCGTATCGATCAAGCTGCCCTAGCGCTTCGGCACACTGCTTAAACAGGGAAGCCACCTCAGGGAGAAACTCCTTGTCTTGATTCTCCACTTGCAGCAGTAACCCAAGTGCTTTCTCATATTCGCCCTCGACCGCCTCAAGCTGCGCGCGCATGAGCGTCACCCGGACATTATTGGGATCTTCACGAAATGCAGCGCCCAAAGCCTGCTTAGCAGAGTTGATATCGCCGCTCGCTTTATGCTTCTCGGCAAGCTCGCAGTAAAAGTGGGGCAACAGCACGTGAACGGATTGCTCCCCAGGGCCCTTTATTTCGTTTTTCCTTCCCTGGAATAAACCGCGCTTAGATAACAGAGACCCGGCCATAGCTATGGCTTTATCCCAATCCCTCTCTGCCTGGTAGATCTCTATCAGATAACGGCGAGCTTCGACTCCTTTAAGGGCCGACTCGGAAATCAAGTCAAGTAGAAGTTGCTCCGCACGATCGAGCAGGCCCGCGCTGATGTAATCACGAGCCAGCTCGAGGTGTGCTTCGTGCTTCTGCTCATCCTGAAGCGCTCTGTGCTCAAGAATATTTGCGTGTACTCGGATAGCACGTTGAACCTCACCACGTTTACGCAACAGGTTCCCCAATAAAAGGTGTGTTTCAAAGGTCTCGGCGTTAACCTCAAGAGAGTCGATAAACGCGTCGGTCGCGCCGTCTGGCTTACCGTCAAGTAAGTAGTTGAGGCCTTGATAATAGGAGCTAGAGCGCTCGCGAGAAGACGATTTCTGAACAGAGAACCGCCCAAGCAACCACCCAATCACAATGGCGGCAAAGAGCACCCAGAACAAAGCAAATTGACTCACTTAACAACTCACTCTTCGCCTTGTTTGTTTTCCAGTCGCTTCAAACGCCAGCGAATCCGAACCACCAGCGGCAACGTGACTAACCACGTAAAAACGGCCCCAAACACGAAAAACAACACTAACCAAGCACCTAGAGGTAGGGAAAAACGAATAGTACCTAGGGCGAGTTCGGTCTCCTCAGGGTTTAACTCAACAAATACGACCGACAAGATGGCGCACGCAACAACGTAAAGAATGCCCGTTACGCGACCCAGTAATTTCACTTAGGCTTCACTCATGACAACGAGAGCCCTTTATTGACGCGGTCCCTAAGTTCTTTACCGGGTTTAAAATGAGGGACATATTTCCCGCTTAAATCGACGGTATCGCCTGTTTTAGGATTGCGCCCTAAGCGGGGCTCTCGGTAATGCAGCGAGAAACTGCCAAAGCCTCGAATTTCTATTCGCTCACCTGACGCGAGCGAATCGGACATTTGCTCGATTACGCCCTTTACGGCCAACTCTACGTCTTTAAGGGATAGCTGAGTCTGCTTAGCAGCAATGGCCTCAATTAATTCACTCTTAGTCATGCAACGATTTCTACACTGTATTCTGAGGGCTCTAAAGATATCACAAGCCTCTAATTTAAAACAAAAAAAAGGCCCCTTCCGGGGCCTTTTTTTCAGACTTTTACTACTGATCTTGCATCTGCGCCTTGATCAAGTCACCGATCGTACCAGGCGAAGAAGTTGCAGCGTCTTGCTCACGCATTGATTTAACCGCTTCTTGCTCTTCTTCGTAATCCTTCGCTTTCACTGACAAGCCAATGGTGCGGTTCTTGCGATCCACAGCAATGATCTTAGCTTCCACCGTATCGCCTTCTTTATAGACGCTACGAGCATCTTCGATACGCTCGCGACTGATGTCAGCTACTTTCAATACACCTTCAACATCTTCTGCCAAACGAACAACGATCGCTTTCGCATCGGCTTCAATTACTTCACCGCTTACAATTGCGCCTTTGTCGTTTTCAGCGACGTAGTTTGAGAAAGGATCATTCTCCAATTGCTTAATACCAAGAGAGATACGCTCACGCTCAGGATCAATAGAAAGAATCACGGTCTCGATCTCGTCGCCTTTCTTGAAGTTGCGAACAGCCTCTTCACCGGTTTCGTTCCAGCTGATATCTGACAGGTGTACTAGACCGTCGATGTTACCTTCCAGACCAATGAAAATACCGAAGTCGGTGATAGACTTGATGGCACCAGAGATTTTGTCGCCTTTGCTGTACTGAGCCGCAAATGCATCCCAAGGGTTCTGCTGGCACTGTTTGATACCAAGAGAAATACGGCGACGCTCTTCGTCGATATCCAGAACCATCACCTCAACTTGATCGCCCAATTGAACGATTTTTGAAGGATGAACGTTTTTGTTAGTCCAATCCATCTCGCTCACGTGTACCAGACCTTCGACGCCCTCTTCCAACTCAGCAAAGCAACCGTAGTCAGTCAAGTTGGTAACGGTAGCCATAACGCGTGCGTTTTCTGGGTAGCGGTTCTTGATCTCAACCCATGGATCTTCACCCAACTGCTTGAGACCCAGGCTCACACGGTTACGATCGCGGTCGAACTTGAGGACTTTAACGTCAATCTCTTGACCCACTTCAACGATTTCAGACGGATGCTTGATCCGCTTCCATGCCATATCGGTGATGTGCAACAGACCGTCAACACCACCCAAATCAACGAAGGCACCGTAATCGGTAAGATTTTTAACCACACCTTTAACAGCCATACCTTCTTGAAGATTCTCAAGCAGGGTCTCACGCTCAGCGCTGTTGGCCTCTTCCATAACCGCACGACGTGATACCACTACGTTGTTGCGCTTCTGGTCCAGTTTGATCACTTTGAAGTCCAACTCTTTGCCTTCAAGATGCAAGGTTTCGCGAATCGGACGGACATCAACCAAAGAACCGGGCAAGAACGCACGGATTGAGTTGATATCGACGGTGAAGCCACCTTTGACCTTACCGTTAATAATTCCTTTAACCACTTCGTCGCCAGCGTGCGCTGTTTCGAGATCTTTCCATGACTCGGCACGTTTCGCTTTCTCGCGCGACAGCTTAGTCTCACCGAAACCGTCTTCTACAGTTTCGAGCGCAACTTGCACTTCGTCGCCAATCGACAATGTGCACTCTCCGTTCGCATCAACGAACTGAGACATTGGGATAACACCTTCTGATTTAAGACCAGCGTGTACCGTTACCCACTCGTTATCGATATCAATAACAACACCCGTGACAATTGAGCCGGGCTCCATGTCAACGGTTTTCAAGCTTTCTTCAAATAATTCGGCGAAATTCTCGCTCATGTGATTTTACCTGTGTGTTTGAGTCTTTCGACTCTCGCCGCGCTCCAGCTCACGCGGGTTGTTAATAAAAATACGCATGGCCGACGCTGGTGAGGCCTACACGTACCGTTTTACTTCTGTTTTGCCGCCAGCTCACTTAACACGCGAGTGACGACTTGCTCGATACTCAATGCGGTGGAATCCACCAAAATTGCGTCATCGGCAGGTTTCAGAGGTGAGGCCGAGCGTGCGCTGTCGCGCTCATCGCGGGCTTTGATGTCCTCTAAAAGGCGCGGCAGACTAACACTTTCGCCCAATTGAATCAACTGTTTAGCGCGTCGCTCGGCCCGAGCCTCTGCGCTCGCGGTAAGGAAAATTTTCACCATGGCATCTGGAAAAATAGCGGTCCCCATGTCTCGACCATCTGCGACGAGTCCGGGCGCTTGGCAGAATTGCCTCTGTCGATCAAACAGGGCCTCCCGAACGGCCGGCAATGCAGCTACGGTAGAAGCACCCATGCCCGCTTCTTCGCTGCGTACACGCGTGGTGACATCGCAACCATCCAGCTCGATGACAACGCTGTTTTCTATTATCTTGAATTCAACCGCGAGGGCCCGAGCACAACTGGCTACCGCTACCTCATCATTCAAATCGAAACCGCGATCAATCCCAGCCAACGCAGTTAAACGGTACAGTGCACCCGAATCGAGTAGATGCCATCCCAGCTGCTGCGCAACCAAGCGCGCTACAGTCCCCTTTCCTGCGCCACTCGGGCCGTCGATGGTCAGAACCGGAATCATTCTTCACCATCTAGCGTCGTAATTTGCAAACCAAGCCCTCTCGCAATCGCGTCGAAATTGGGGAAAGAGGTCGCCACAGGATCACACTCCAGCACCCGAATTTCACCCTCAGCGCGCAGCGCGGCAATGGCGAAGCTCATGGCGATACGGTGGTCATGATAGGTGTTGATCGTACCAGACCCCATGCTTCCGCCATCAATGATGATGCCGTCTTCAAGCACCTCCGCGTGAATACCCAGTGTCGCCAAACCCTCGGCCATAGAAGCGATACGATCACTCTCTTTAACACGAAGCTCCTCCGCTCCTCTCAACACCGTCCTGCCCTTAGCACAGGCCGCTGCGATAAACAGCACTGGGAACTCATCTATGGCTAGGGGCACCTGCTCTTCGGGGATTTCGATGCCTTGCAACTCCGCGTATCGGACTCGTATATCGGCCACTGGCTCACCGCCAATTTCCCGTTCATTGAGCAGTTCGATATCGGCACCCATCAAACGCAAAATATTAATAACGCCCACACGAGTTGGATTGATCCCCACGTGAGACAAGGTCAAATCCGAACCAGGTGCGATTGAGGCCGCTACCATGAAAAACGCAGCCGACGAAATGTCAGCCGGTATTTCAATGTCGCATGCGCGCAAGACATGCCCCCCCTCGAGCGAAGCGCGATCCCCCTGATGCACAATCGGATAACCGAAACCCTTCAACATTCGCTCGGTATGGTCTCGAGTGGGAGCCGGCTCTTTAGTCGATGTCCGCCCCTGGGCCCATAGACCGGCGAGTAAAACACAGGACTTGACCTGTGCACTCGCCATAGGTAGCTCGTAGTCAATACCGTTCAGGGGATAGCCCGCATGAATCCGCAGGGGTGGCCGACCCTGCTCTTCCGAGTCGATGCGCGCACCCATTTCGGTAAGCGGATTAATCACCCGACCCATGGGACGTTTACACAAAGAGACATCGCCGGTCAGAGTCGCCTCGAGGCCCGCACCGGCCACAATTCCTGATATCAAGCGCATGCTGGTGCCCGAATTACCCATGTCAAGCGGAGCTTCTGGCGTTTTGAGACCATTGAGACCCACCCCGTGGACGACCACCTCCCCATCCTGCGGGCCATCAATTCTGACCCCCATAGCACGGAAGGCCGCAACCGTGGCCAGCGCATCCTCGCCCTCTAAAAACCCCTTAATATGGGTGGTTCCCTCCGCGATAGACGCGAACATGATGGAGCGATGTGAAATCGATTTATCGCCCGCAACTCGGGCCTCGCCGACGATCGAGCCGCCGGGTAACAATTTAAATTCCATAAAGCTAGTCTCGTTCTGGGGGCTTGCCGGTCAGCACAAACCGATCGCGCGCCGCTTTTGCGCTGTTGAAAATTTCTGTCATGGTGTCTGCATCACTTGTTGCGATGGCCTCGCGCAAGCGGTCGAGTCCCGCGCTGAATTCATCTATTGCGGCAAGGACTTCGGCCTGATTGGCAAGGGCAATATCACGCCACATAGTCGGGTCACTTGACGCAATGCGCGTGAAATCTTTGAACCCACCCGCTGCATATCTAAAAATATCCTCGGACACACGACTACGAGCTAAGGTATCTACCAAGGAGTAGGCGAGCATGTGAGGTAAATGACTTGTAGCGGCGAGCACTTTATCGTGGAGATTCACAGGCATAAGAACAATCTCAGCACCTGCTTGCTCCCAAAGCCGTTTGACTGCAAGCACAGCATCAGGATCGTTCTCTGGATGGGGCGTCAAGATAACGCGGTGGTGCTCGAAGAGGTCTGCTCTACCAGCATGCACACCGGATTGTTCAGAGCCCGCTATGGGATGCCCCAAAACGACTTGCGACGGCCAAGTGGGCAGGGACAACTTCTGCACAGCCCGCCAAAGATTGCCTTTGACAGAAGCCACATCGGTCAAGATGGGTGGCTTTTCCATTCCATCCGATGCTTGAATTAGATCAATGAGCTGACGCTCAGCAAGTAAAGTGGGCGTTCCGATAACAACCAAATCGCACGCGGTCAACAAGTCTTGCGGTTCAGATACAGCCTCGTCGATCACGCCCAAGTCAAGCGCCGCTTGCACCGTAGTGTGTCTGTGACCGTAACCAACGAGGGCGTCTATACCCGGTTTCCCCCTAAGGGCTCGAGCGAATGAGGCACCAATAAGGCCAAGCCCAAGAAAGCCGACTCTCATTAGATGACAGCCCTTGGGTAACTACCCAACACCTTGATCAGAATGGACTGCTCCTCGAGCTCGGACAAAATGGCACGAACTTTGGTATCGTGCGCATGCCCCTCAAACTCGATAAAAAATACGTAAGCCCACTTCTCCGTTTTCGACGGACGAGTGTCGATACGCGTCAGACTAATACCCTCTCTCTGGAAGGGTGCCAACAAGCCCAGCAAGGCGCCAGGCTTGTTTCGAGACGAAACCACAAGCGAGGTTTTATCACTGCCACTTGGAGGCACTTCCTCACGACCAATTACCAGAAAACGCGTGGTGTTGTCTGAGTTGTCTTCAATGCGTTCCGCAAGCTTCTCCAGGCCATAGAAGTCAGCAGCAACGTCACCAGCAATAGCTGCGACACCGGGCTCTTTTGCCGCCCGTTTTGCGGCTTCGCCGTTACTTGAAACGGCTTGAAGTTCGACATGAGGCCAATTGTGATTGAGCCAATTCCGACACTGAGCCAAGGCTTGCTGGTGCGCGATAATCTTGGAAATACCGTCGATATCGGCACCCGCCAAAGCGAGCAAATGATGGTGAATCGGTATCTCAACCTCGCCAACGATATGAAGCGGCGTATCGATAAAACTGTCTAGGGTGTGGCTAACCATACCCTCGGTTGAATTTTCAACCGGCACCACACCATAGTGGCAAGCGCCGGACACCACTTCAGCAAAGACACGATCGATTGTACCCTGCGGAACACAAACCGCGGCGTGGCCAAAATGTTTTACTGCTGCAGCTTGCGTGTAGGTCCCCTCTGGCCCCAGATAGCCCACTTGAAGTGGTTTCTCTAGCGCCAAACAGGCAGACATAATCTCTCGAAAAATGTAGGCCACTGTATCGTTTGCCAGTGGCCCAGGATTACGCTCTTTAATCTTAGTTAAAACCTGAGCTTCTCGCTCAGGCCGGTAGAACTGCGGCTCCAGCTCCCCACTCTGATCTTTCATCAATGCCTGAACTTCCGCCATTTTAATATCTGCTACCTTTTGCGCACATCGGGCACGCGCACTAATCAGGTCCAGAATTTCTTTATCCAGAGCATCAATTTGCTCTCGAATAGCCAAAAGTTCGGGGTTAGGCAGAGACTCACTCATGGTGACTAGCCGTTTTTTCCAGCGAAATCACGCATGTAGTCGATGAGCGAATCGATTGCGGCTTCGGGCACAGCGTTGTAGATGGATGCGCGCATCCCGCCAACCGATCTATGCCCTTTCAAATTTAATAAACCCGCGGCATCCGCTCCAGCTAAAAACGCCTTATCAAGGCTATCATCGGCTAAAGTGAAGGGTACATTCATCAAAGAACGATTCGCTAAGGCAACGGGGTTGGCGTAAAACCCGGAACCATCAATGTAATCATAAAGCTTGCCGGCTTTGCGCTGATTAATCTCCGCCATTGCGGTCAGACCGCCCAAATTTTCGAGCCACTCAAATACCAGTCCAGCAAGATAAATAGCAAAAGTCGGCGGCGTGTTGTACATGCTGTCATTGTCGGCGGCTACTTTCCAGTCCAACATGACTGGACAGTGAGCAGAGGCCTTGCCCAGCAGATCACGACGCGCGATCACCACCGTCAAACCCGCAGGACCAATGTTTTTCTGCGCGCCAGCATAAATCACACCGTAGGCATTGACATCGATGGGCTGAGATAAAATGGTGGAGGACATATCTGCCACTATGGGTGTATCCCCCGCGGGGAGCTCATGGAACGCAACGCCACCAATGGTTTCATTCGGACAAATGTGGATGTACGCAGCCTTGTCTCGTCGAGCCCAGGTCGACTGATCGGGTACATACGTAAAGTTACGGTCTTCGGAACTCGCCACAACCGCCACGTCGGCAAAACGCTTCGCCTCCGCAATGGCTTTTTTGGACCACTGCCCGGTGTTTACGTAATCAACAACCGGATTCTGTCCCGCTAGATTCAGGGGCACAGCACCGAACTGCTGACTGGCACCACCCTGCAAAAACAAAACCGCATAGTCGTCAGAAATCGAGAGCAACCTTCGAAGAGAGGCCTCCGCCTCGTTAGCGATTGACACAATTTCTTCGCTGCGATGGCTCATCTCCATTACGGATAAGCCGCGCCCCTGCCAATCCGCTAGGTCAGCCTGCGCCTTCAACAATACCGCTTCGGGCAGGGCCGCTGGCCCTGCGCAAAAATTAAACACTCTCGACATGGATGTGAACCTTAAAGTTGGATTAGTCGTTTTCGCTCTCAGCGTCCGAAGGTACGTCAGCAGCGACTTCGTCAGACTCTTCGATCCGAGTCATTCGAACCAGCTCTTCGCCCTCCTTCAAACGTATTACGCGAACACCTTGGGTATTTCGACCCAAGCTTGATATCTCGGATACGCGCGTTCTTACCATCGTACCCTGATTGGAAATCAGCATGAGCTCATCCCCTTCATACACCTGCACTGCGCCTACCAAGGGCCCATTGCGGTCGTTGGTTACCATCGCGATAACCCCTTTGGTGCCACGCCCCTTGCGTGGAAACTCGGAGGCAGGTGTCTTCTTACCGTAGCCGTTGGCACTGGCTGTAAGCACGTAGCTGTCGTCTGCGGGGATGATTAATGAGATCATCTCGTCTTGGTCGCCCATACGGATACCGCGAACCCCTCTCGCTGTTCGGCCCATTGCACGCACATCCTGCTCAGAGAAACGCACTGCTTTACCTGCGCTGCTCATCAACATAACGTCGCTATCCCCTTTGGTGATCGCCGTACCCACAAGCACATCACCCTCGGCCAACTCCAGCGCGCGCAAACCCACGCTACGCGGGCGAGAAAAATCAGTCAAAGCGGTCTTTTTAACGACACCTTGGGCGGTCGCCATAAAGATGAAGTGATCCTCCGTGTATTCGGCCACGGGCAGGATCGATGTCACACGTTCGCCCGGGTCCAGCGGTAACAAATTGACCATGGGCCGCCCACGACTTTGACGCCCAGCAACCGGAATCTGATACACCTTTAGCCAATACACTTTACCCAAGTTCGAAAAGCACAAAATCGTTGAGTGCGTCGAAGCTACCAAGAGGTGCTCAACAAAGTCTTCGTCTTTAACCGCGGTGGCACTTTTACCCATCCCACCACGACGTTGAGCTTGATAATCCGATAAGGGCTGAGTTTTCGCGTAACCACCATGCGATATCGTCACAACACGATCTTCGGGAGTGATGAGATCTTCAACTGAAAGATCGTGTTGCGAGTCCACAATCTCAGTAATTCGCTCGTCACCAAATTCGGCGACCACTTCTTCCAGCTCTTCGCGAATCACCTGCTTGAGTCGATCAGCGTCGCCCAAGATATGCAGATAATCGGCGATCTCTTTGATTTTTTCTTGATACTCGTTCAACAGTTTTTCATGTTCGAGACCGGTCAAACGATGCAGGCGCAGCTCCAAGATGGCCTGTGCTTGCGCTGGCGATAAGCGGTACATTCCATCATGCAACCCAAATTCGTCCGCAAGTTCGTCTGGTCGGCAAGCGTCTTCACCAGCCTGTTCCAGCATAGCGATCACCTCACCCGGCGACCACACCTTTGCCAGCAACCCTTCCCTTGCATCAGCAGGGCTGGGCGAGTTTTTAATCAACTCAATGATGGGATCTATGTTAGCCAGAGCGATCGCCAAGCCTTCCAGTATGTGGCCTCGTTCTCTAGCCTTGCGCAACAAGTAGACGGTCCTGCGTGTCACGACCTCGCGTCGGTGTCGCAAGAAAGCCTCAATGATATCTTTCAGATTCATCACTTTCGGCTGGCCATTCTCCAAGGCCACCATGTTGATACCAAAAACCGACTGAAGCTGTGTTTGTGCGTAAAGATTATTGAGCACAACGTCGCCAACCTCGCCGCGTTTGAGCTCGATCACAACACGTAGACCATCTTTATCAGACTCGTCTCGCAGCTCCGAAATACCTTCGATCTTCTTCTCTTTGACCAGCTCTGCGATGCGCTCTATCAATCGCGCCTTGTTCAGCTGATACGGGATCTCGTGAATAATGATAACGTCGCGATGTTTTGCCTCATCGGTGATCACTTCTGCTTTGGCCCGAACGTAGATGCGGCCGCGGCCGGTTCGATAGGCCTGCAAAATCCCAGCTCGTCCGCTGATGATCGCCCCTGTAGGAAAGTCGGGGCCTGGGATATGCTCCATTAATTCATCGATGGTTATATCGGGATTCGCCAAGGTTGCTATACAGGCACTGATCACCTCGGTCATATTGTGCGGCGGTATGTTAGTGGCCATACCGACTGCAATACCCGAAGAGCCGTTCACCAACAAATTAGGAATACGCGTTGGCAGAACCTCTGGAATACGCTCGGTGCCGTCGTAGTTATCCACGAAATCGACGGTTTCTTTATCCAAATCCGCCAGCATCGCGTGCGCGATTTTGCGCATACGGATTTCGGTGTAGCGCATAGCGGCGGCCGAATCGCCATCGATGGAGCCAAAGTTGCCTTGACCATCGACCAACATGTAACGGAGCGAGAAGGGCTGAGCCATACGAACAATAGTGTCGTACACGGCCGAATCACCGTGAGGGTGGTATTTACCAATCACATCCCCCACAACGCGAGCCGACTTTTTGTAGGCTTTGTTCCAATCGTTTGACAGCTCATTCATCGCAAACAAAACACGGCGGTGCACCGGTTTCAAGCCGTCACGCACATCGGGCAAGGCTCTGCCCACAATGACGCTCATCGCATAATCGAGATAGGACTGCTTGAGCTCATCCTCAATATTGACTGGAAAAATTTCTTTCGCTAACTCGGCCATCGCTACTAAAACACCCCTTATTTGCGCGCAAGCGATCCCATTTTTGAGACCACGCGAACGCGTTTTTTAATCCGTCGATTATACGCGCTCAGCCGCCCCACCGCTAATTTTTTGAGCAATCCCGCACTGCGGGGGCTCAGGGGCCGAAAAATTCGATATACTCGCGCAACTTAAACTCTGAATCAGCGGAGAAGCCGTGTCCAATCCAACAGAAATACACGCTCGATGGCTTTATACCGGGCTCCCTGGCGCCAAGGTCCTTGAACATCAAACTCTGTGCATTGATGAAGAGGGTAGGATCAGCGCCATCGTAAATTCAGCTGATGCACCTAAAAATAGCGACGCGGAGCAAGTGCACCTAAAAAAACATCTGTTAATGCCCGGCCTGATTAACTGTCATGGGCACAGCGCCATGACGTTACTGCGGGGTTACGCAGACGACCTGGCGCTCATGCCCTGGCTACAAGACCACATTTGGCCGACAGAGGGTCGCTGGGTTGATGCCGACTTTGTGTACGACGGCGTAAACCTAGCCATGGCCGAAATGATTAAAACCGGCACAACGACTTTCAGCGACCAGTACTTTTTCCCCGACGCGACAGCGAAGGCTGCAAGCGAAGCGGGCATGCGCTGCCAAGTTAATTTTCCCGTGATCAACGTGCCTACACAGTGGGCACAAACTCCGAACGAGTACATAAGCAAGGGACTGCAAGTGCGAGAACGGTATAAAAATAGCGCGCTCGTCTCCGTTATTTTTGGCCCTCACGCTCCTTATTCACTCGATGAACCAACACTCCAACGAATTCGCACGCTGTCTCATGAACTCGACATGGGCGTTCAAATGCATGTACAGGAAACGAAAACAGAGGTCTTGCATGCCGTTGAGCTCACAGGTGAGAGACCCATAAGCACACTCGACCGCTTAGGCCTGCTCGACCCCACTATGCAGTGCGTACACATGACATCACTGTCCAAAGACGATATCGCCCGGGTGGCGCGATCCGGCGCGCATGTAATTCACTGCCCCAGCTCGAATATGAAGCTTGCTTCAGGCGCCTGTCCAGTTACCAGCCTCTTAAATGCGGGGATCAACGTCGCCCTCGGAACGGATGGCGCCGCCTCGAATAACGGGCTAAATTTATTTGCGGAAGCAAGATTGGCCGCTCTATTGGCCAAACTAACAGCCGAAGATCCGGCAGCCCTACCCGCCGATCAAGTGCTCTTCATGGCCACATTAGGCGGTGCTCGCGCTCTGGGACTAGAGCACGAAACGGGCAGCCTCGAGGCGGGCAAATGGGCCGACTGCATCGCTATCAATTTCGATAGCGCCCCAATGCAGCCTGTCTACAATCCGCTGTCGCAAGTGGTCTATGCGGGACACGGAGCCCACGTTGATCAAAGCTGGATTGCTGGGCGGCTCGTGTTGAAGGATGGTAAA
>Ga0255752_10003680_pt1 | contig 15860 bp, 14 predicted proteins | sample 011ome_25_FD_179952 | JGI IMG/M metagenome (GOLD analysis project Ga0255752, IMG submission 179952) | Coastal salt marsh microbial communities from the Groves Creek Marsh, Skidaway Island, Georgia - 011512CT metaG (version 2) | ecosystem: Environmental > Aquatic > Marine > Intertidal zone >...
GTCTGGGAATTTAAAGGTAACCGGTAAAACGGTTGCCACGTCGTTTAATGCAACATCAGATTACCGTATTAAAAATAACATTGTTCCGCTGATAAACACTACTATCAATGTCGATCAATTAAACCCTGTTATATATGACAACCAATTGACACACCACCCCGATATTGGGCTAATTGCACATGAAGTACAAGAAATATTTCCGTATTTAGTATCGGGTGATAAAGATGGCGATACTACACAATCGGTTAACTATACTGGTTTAATCGGCGTCCTAATACACGAAATCCAACAATTGAAATCTCGTGTTTCCGAATTGGAAACAAATCATACAAATAAGTAACCTGTCCGCACCAATAATGATATAACTGATATCACTGATATTATAATTGTATCCAAATTCAATTATAATAATAATTAACGCACTATACCAAATCTTCCAGATTTACATGAACATGCATTGCTATCGGTATTTTTAGTACCCAATGCACACTTGCATTCTGTTTTTAGATTTGCTGGTTCCGGAATAGCGTCCCAATATGTGCGAATTGTTACAGGATCGTTCCTCGTTTCTAGCGTTTCGTTGATTGGATCAAAATAAACACCCTTCGATAATACTCTGTTATTACGCCCTTCTGTATCCTTACATACTATAAAGGTCGGACACCCACTTACCTTCTTGTCCATACCGTATACTCGCTGGCGACTACTAGGTGTCAATCGGTTCAGTGTTTTGTTTGTTGTTGTAATTGTATTCTTCAAATGATATTGCTTATAGTTCAATAAATTTTGTGAAGTGAATACAGGCAATTGGTTGGTAGATGTCATTCCTGTATCGATTTGATTGTCTATACGCAATTGGTTGGATATACGTTTGTATTTTAAATAATCACTTTGAGACATCTTATATATACTGGTTTCTATTTTTGTCTAGAATATTCGTATTATAATTGTCCAGTTACCCACATGGTAGTTATACTATAACTTATATATGCTACTAACATACCAATAATTGCGCCCATATATAGTTGTTTTATGCTATGTTGACGATATTTCCATCGCTGATATACAGTTAAAGCCACTATAAACATTTCACCTAGGAACATTAAAGGTGAATGTTTCACTAAATATAAATACGTAGTTGAACATAGTACAGATTGTGCATGACCCGATGGCATACCATACTGTTCTATGCCAGAATACGGTTCTGAGATAAACATCGGTTCGCTACCAGTCGGTCTTGGTTCTCGGATCTGTATTTTTAAACTCTTGTTTATGACTGTATTTACAATAAATGTTATGATATATACGTACCAATATATACCGTTGTTCCATAGTTGCCATAAACTAAATAAAGCTAGTATTATCGGTCCGAATAATCCAATCAGATCTAAACTATATATCATTGGCGATGGTAATGGGTAATGTAAATGACTAGGTGTAGAGGTCGGTGTAAAATAATCAGAAATTGGCGCGTAGTTTGTCATTCAATTATTATATTATTATACATATCATGATAAATATTTAATTACCGTTTGGTTGAGGCTTATACAATTGTTCACATATTAATGAAAATGACCAATTTGCTCCGTTTAAATCCACTATGTTCCCTCGATCTCCGATTAGCTTTACCGTCATACGATGAATATTTACTGGACCGAAATAAGTGCGTTCCTGGTTTTGTAATGTTCCGCCATATTCGACGAATGATTCTCCGTTCTTCAATCCGGATAGTTTCAATGGGATAATGCCAAATACGTCCTTGGCAAATGGACCAGAACCATAATTCTTTGCAGACACTTCACCCTCACCAATTTGGTTCGCTGCGTTTTTCGAATTCGCAATCTGTGTCAATGAATAAATTTGGTTTTGTGTTAATTTACTATAATCCGTTCTCGATGTAGTATTATAGGTTAATTCGCTCGTTACTGGATCGCATATGTAATTTGTTCGGTTTGCATAAGACGGTAGTGGAATTTCAGTATCTCTGGAAGAGATTGTTACTAGACCATCGTTCAAATGATTTTGATTATAATCATCCAACGTTATTAAAAAATAATTAAATAAATTGGTACTGATACCAGTATCTGCCAATATTTGTCCCAACCTTCCTGTCGTATAATCAGACATGTAATAGATGGTAGATAGTCGAAATCCCAAAATCCACCCAAGTGTTGTATCCCATGTGGCATTTCTTACACTATTCACTCCCGAAAAACATTTTACGAAACTATACGGGTCATAAAAGACGATCCTATAATCTTTGGATGTATATTCTTTGTTTATCGTTATCCGTATTTTTGTGTATTCTACTCCATCCTCATTTTCAATTATGCTTATATATGATTTTTCTGCTATTGTTCCAATAAAGGCGCTGTTTATTTGGTTGATAAGTATATCGCGTGTATATTCTATTTTTACTCCATTATTCAATATAGGTAGTGTGAAGAATAAATCATTGCTGGTTGTATTTGTCGCTACACCTTCTTCATATGCTAATAATTGAAATGTATTATTTGTATCATTGCAGTCAAACCGATTTTGCGAAATTCCCTTGTAACCTTTTATACCAAGTGCTACTGAACCAAACGAGTTGGTAGTGCTATATGACAAATCACTATATGTGGAGTCTGTTTCTTGATGTTTGTATGTAGCGGTACTATCTAGTAGATTAAAACTGGTATCGATCATTATGCGATCTATATTGAAATTTTTATACCAGGTATCTTGTTTATAATTCTGGGTTATAACTGCCGTAAAGTTACAATCTATGAACCCGTTCTGTTCCACCAATTCTATTTTTGTCCCCGATAGGTCAGGGAATACATTGAATTGTTCGTTTAACGCGTCTTGTAATTCACCAATATCATCATATGTTCGAACAGATGGAGCTGATATCAAATAACCGTATGGGTTCGATGATCCATAACGTCTAGATCGTCCATATCTAGTGTTTGTCTCTGGATCTGCATCACTGACACGAATAAACGCAATATTACTGTTATCAATCGTATAATTATCATCAGCGGATTTTTCTATCCGTGAAGAAAACGTTTGGGTGTATACATTAGATAGATCATATACTCCCGCCTCGCCGGATAATCCTAATGTTGTGTTTAAAAACCCGATTTCATCTATATTTGTTGTGTTTGTTAAACTATATATTTTGGTGTCTTCGTCATATTTGATGTAATTAACTGCCTCTGTTCCAATACCACCCGAAACATCTATTTCAAAACTATTGTTTGATAAATTAAATGATGCGTCTTCTAAAAATTGGATTGTATAGTCCGCTTCGGTTAATTGTTTGTTGATAACAACGATCAAAGTGGCGTCTATCGTGTTCTCGGATACTCGTTTTGTCAGTTTAATATTAGTACCCAATAAAACGCTTACCCCATCTGCATCTCGAAATTCAGTAAATTGATTATTAATATTATTTTCTAGTGTTCCGACTAGACCCGTTGAATAGGGGGTTGTACCATTTTCATTCGTATTTGCAGGATGATTAATATTAAAACTTAAATCTGCACCGATCGTGTCTCCTTCTTGTAATGCACTCATTGTTGCCATAATACCATCTGGAATTTCATATAATACATTATAATCAAAAGTAGATGTAAATATTCCACCGCAAATATCCAGGTTGTATGATTGGTCGAAATTCATTACTGTGTTCAAAAAACTCCCGGCTAAATCCATTCTAAAACTTTCTCTTGTTATATTTTGTGTTAGATCGAGTTGTACGTTTATTCTATTTTGTGTATCGACTTGCACAAGTGTATTATCTGATGTAAAATTACTACTTTTGTCAACTGTTTCAAATCCGTTGTTTATTGCAGCCACATAATTTGATAAATTGTATGCTATATCTGCACTATTCGATACCTCGATCTTATAATCATTTGTAGTAACATTGTATCCTGGTTTTTTACATTCTAAATAAATATATGGATTTGACGCAACATCATATCGCGTTGTTTCTTGTTGTAGTGGTGACACTTCGGATAACAGATTGTTCATCTCTGTAACATTGTTAGTAGTTGGCTTAAATTGAAAGCATGAATTTAATCCTGTCCATATATTCCTGAGACGATTTGTAGATGTCGTCTCTGTCGGAAACTGTATTTGTAATTTGGAATTAGGAAGGTTGTTAGTAGTTGATCGATCTGGTTTTGCTTGGAATTTAAAATACGAATACGACCCCGCAGATACATCTGTACGCGTCACATCACTTTCACTTGATAAATATACACTATTCTTTATTGCCTCCTTGAAATTGTTAGTAATTTGAGATCTGGTATAACTACCAGACGTTAATGTCAATTCTATGCGAATTTCTTTATCTATGTTTGTCGCCAATTTCGTGTCGTCATTGTAGATATCGTCTATATATTTGTATATAGTACAGTAATTGTTTGTTTCGTCGATGTAAAAACGAATACTCTCGTTTGCCACATCAGTGCTAAGTGGTAATGTATATTCACTCTCTATGCTATACAGGTAATAAGTATCAGTAGTAAACCCTAAAAAACTTGGTATTGATCCTAGACGGTCTTTATCCAGATTTGATGCTGGTTCAGGTGTCGTCCATCCAGGGAAATGTAAATAATAACTGGTTTCGTTATATTGTTTATACAAATCAATGTCCATATTAATTAACGAATTGAACCGGTTGTATGTGAGTGCAGTATTTCCAAAACTTGCATCCGTATATACCGTTTTTGTGGTTTCTATACTCTCGTTTATGGTGTCAGTTAATTCCTGTGGACTATAATTACCAGCCGAAATATCTATTTGGTAATCATGAGTACCGTTATTTATACCATCTACATTTCCTTTTAATATAAAGAAGTTACTTCCAAAATTGTTATTAATTGTGTACCACGTATATGGGATCTGTACTGAATATAACTTTAATGATACAACATCTTTTAACGGATCTGACAAATTAAATGTGAAATCAGTAGACAATGCATTCTTGTCGTCTCTATATTGACTATCAATACTGATTACTCGTTTTACGGTTTGTTGTAACAATGGGTTCAGTTTACCATTTGCATAATCTAATGATTTCGTATATCCAATATCACTTGCAGTGTTTTTATCGAGTGGTTTTATATTCATTATTTCGGATGGTGTATTTGCTGTATCATTCGCAGGCGGTTGTCTCGTCTCGTCGACTATATTTCCGTCATTTGTCTCTTCGTTTCCAGGTTCGAACCCTTCCATCTCTTCTTCTTCCTCGTTATCACTATCAATTTCATCGGAGACGAAAAAACGTTGATATATATCTTCGAAAAAAACAGACAGTTGATCCCCGGAGTCGTTCTGCATCGACTTATATTTGTTTATTAAAAATATGATTTTGGCTTCCAGTTCTCGATCACTTGGGCTATCTAAATCCAATATATTAAACAATTCGATGTCAGTATATGTCTTTACGTCATACATATTCTCATCACTTCTCCTGTTTATTCCGATATTGCTCATTTCGTTACTATATATTATAATTATATTTGGAATATGAAAAAGTCTATATATTATTGTCAACACAATTCAATAATTTCGACGAGAGAAATTGTCATTTTGATTGATTTTGTCCTTTGTGTTTTGCTATTCGTGCTTTAAACATCTCTCCTATAAAACTCACCAGGTCTAGTCGTGCAGACATCTTATATAGCATGTCTGATGGAAAACTTTTCAGACCCTGTCCCCGCTTCATATGTTTATTTCCACTGAAACATAATATATCAAATACCTTCATTATGCGCTCTTCATCTTCCGACATATCTGTGCGATTTATTCGCGATTTTCCTACAAATACATATCTGTTGTAATTTCCATTCGAATATACGCTTATTTTACTTACAATTGGACGATTTCTTACCATTCCTATTCCCATTATCTTGTTCGTATCATTGTTCATTTCTAAAACAAACATGATAGTGTCTGTCGGGATTACATTCGCAATTGGGTCAGGGCTACAATAAATACATCCGATGTTCCCATGACTACTCCGATATTCCTCATTTTCTGCCCAGGTTTCTGAATTAAATCGACTGGTCATTATATGGTTACGCATTTGTTTCTTAAATTCACATAATTTCTTACGGTATAGTCGTTTATCGTTAGGGACCAATGGGTTCATTGTGTTTAATTAATTACATTGTTATATGCAGTGGGTGAGTAATCAATTTTATACTCATTGTGAATATTTTATATGTTGACCTATAAAAAATATAAACTATTTCCTATATCTATATCTATTATATCCTAATATCATAATATGAATACGCAAATATCGAACGATATGAACAACGGTAGTGTTACATCTGATGCTGTATCGTCTAGAAACAATTCCTATGATACTGGAATGGATAGTAAGTCTTCGTCTACTTCAACCGACGTTCTTGATGATCCTGTTAAAATTAATATTCTCAATAATGATAATCAGGAAATTAGTATTCAAATTAATAATGTAGAAGAAGAAGATCATTTGGTCCACTATACTGATAACCACTTTATTAGTCTTACTAACAAAGATCTCGATCGAGTACGTAACTCAAATTCGTATACGAATGTTTTACCAGACGTTCCGTTAAACGAATATTCTAGTAACAGTCCTGTTCTATCTGTGTTGGATAGTAATCGTGGTAGTCGTAGTAATAGTGAAGATGAAGCAGAATTAGCCGAAATTGTCGATAATACTGGCGTAGACGGCTTCCTTCATAATGAAAATCGCCAAACAACCACCGTATTCAATGAAAGTGCCATAACGAAGCATAAACCACATCGACGAAGATACAATAAATTAAATTACCAGGACATCGAAAACTCCATTTCCAAATATTACACACAAACTAACAATGCCATATGTTCACGAGAAATTGATATTTTAACTACGTATGTTAAGGGACAGAAACATCTGTATGCTCAGTCTACAATCATTACTCAACAAAAACTATATACTTTAATCTTTCCGGCTATCATAATTAGTGCCGCTATTACAATACTATCTCCTTTTGTGGAATGTAAACCATGGAATACTGGTATTATATCTGGAATGAATGCCATTGTTACCCTGTTCGTATCTATGATGAATTTCTTAAAGTTCGAGTCGTCAGTGTCAATGTTCTCGTTACTAACATCTTTATTTGATAATATAGAAACTTCGCTCGAACTTACTACGAGTAAACTCATGATTATGCAAACCAGTGATGATGTTTCGTCTGTTGTATTAGCAAAATTCAATGAAGTTGAAACAAAGATAAGTGACTATAAGCTTACAAACGCCACGTCTGTGCCCGAAGAAATAAAGCTACTTTTCCCAGTTATATCACATGTTAACATTTTTTCATTCATTAAGAAAACAGAAATGCATAAAAGAAACCTTATTGAAAAACTAAGAGACATCAAAAATGAAATTTACTATATTCTCTATAAATGGGAAAAACAAGAGAGAATTATACAACGCCAGTTAGAATTAACCAAAATTCCACCAAATCCGCTATCTAAACAAACTAAGATACATGAAGAAGAACGCCTTTCTGCGCTCTACAAATTAAAAGAAACTACCAAAAATGAAATCATTGAATTCCAATCTGCATATAGTGTCATGGACAACATATTCTCACGTGAAATTGTGTCTGCCGAAAAAAAACACAATAAATGGTGGTTTCTATTATTTTGTTATTACTGGAACCCCCCTGCAACGACGGCTATTTATTTTGACGATATTACACCTATTCTTGCTTCTTATTTCAAAGAAAATGGGTTTGCTGAATATGCTATATCTACGAAGCATACCAATTAACGTGCTGGACATATCTTCCAATACCAAGGCATATCATGTACCACTTTTACCGATCCGATCTCATTAAATTTAGTTTGCATATATTTAGCCAATTCGCTTTTTAAATCCCACCTTACCGTTATTATCACACGCTTATGATACGGATCGTTTCTCAGAGGGATTTCATTTATATGTTCAATATTTCCTATATGTAATTTGCTTATTATATCATGTATATAATTCCGTTTTATGTTGATATCTACCCGTGGAATACAAATGGATGAATACGATCGTAACATTTCTTAGTATTGATTATTATTACTACTATCTGATTTATAAAATTGCCTTTTCAATTTTATAAACGTAAACATGTTATGTTGCTATACCCGGTAATCGATTACTATTTTGTCGTTTGGTTATATTCCCGTTCCCTTCTCGAACCCGTTGTAAACATCCCCATTGTTTGTTATTTGTCATATGTTAATATAATCCATTGTATGGATTGCTGTCTCGGATATTATTATGTAATTTGTCCGTTTTTGTATTTGTAGTACTTGACTAATTCAATTCAACCTTGTATATTACCGTACCGTAATCTAACACACCTTGCACAATTATGATACATTTGTATCCTAGGTTTTGTTATTTGGTTATTTGGATATTTGGTTATTTGGATATTTGGATATTTATACATACATTTCTGCTGTTCCGAGACTATATACTTCGTCCACTGTCTTTTAACTTCTTTTGGGTTTAAATGTATATATTTTTTTATTTGCATATTCAAATTGTAATATGGATGATAATATCGGTTTAGATGTTTCTTGGATCAATGATCAACAACGGATACAGAACATACAATCTAACTATTGTAGAGAACCTGTCGATAATATCAATGTTTATTCGCTCTATATCAACAAAAATTCGTTTATTGATAAAATTACTTGTAAAAAACAAGTCGTTACTAAGGGAGTTATTGGACGGGATATCGTACTTGGTATTATACAAAATAACAAGACCAATGCATCTAAAAAATATAAGTTGGTTGATGTCGTTCTTTATCACGTCGATCTAGAACCAGAACATCTTCAAACATATAGTCAAATCGATGATATTCAGACTAGTTCTCGTAACTTTTTCCAGGTTCTCCCTATTGTTGATGAAATTGTTGTTCCGAAATCTATATTTATCTTTCATAGTTTGAACTCTTTATTCTTTATGTACAAAGAGGCCGATACATCTCCTCACAATCATACCATCAAGTCAATCTTAAAACCAACCTCCAAACCTAACGATGCCAAGAAAAAACACACAAAAAAAGTCCGTATTTCATTACACAATCGAGAACATGACTATATTGAACAACCGCGTCGTAGGCCCAGAAAAACCCGGAAAAATGTTCTTTCTGTCTCTACATAAACTATATAAATAATTACCATGTTCTCTATGTAGACTGAATAATAGCATTATGGATATGTTATCTTGTGATGAATTCCCATCAATCGATACTACTCATAATCATCATGTGTTTTTTCAAGAAGAACTTGTCTTCTTCTATTTCTACAATTATCGATCATCATCATTGGAGGAAACTACTAGCCTCTCTATTCGATTTGACCATGTACTCCGAACACTGAAACAATCGTTATACAAGGATGTATTTGGATCACAAGAATATCTCATTTTGTTTTTCAGATTACTTGGTTATACAAGGTCGATCCAACATGGAAAGGGAGAACATGATCTATCTTATTTGATGTTATGTTCATGGTATAAACAGTTTCCAACCCTTGCCATATATGCTCTTCATCGTTTTGTTGTTTGTACTTATGCTCAGGAGACACCTTTTGGTTCATGGCGAGATATGAAATATTTATGTCAGTTCATTAACACATATACTGTTCAAAAACAAGATCATGCTCTTATAGATGTATGTTGTGATATGATGAACAATCAATTGGAGAAAGACTTGGCCACACAAAACATACATGCTCTTCCAAAGAACATACACTCGATTAGCAATGTTGCAAAATGGATACCAAGAGAACATAAGAAAGTTGATTGGTTATATGACAAATTGGTTATTCATTGGACAAAACAACACAAACCCCATATATTACGTACAGCCACAGGTGCCTCTTATTGGTCAGCATTGAATAAATGCAAACGCCTATATCGGAAAAAAATTGCATCTCTCAATAAAATGCTCGACACTACACAAATTAAACAATGTGCTCGTCTCAGACATACGATCATCCCCAGCCATGTATCACAATTCACTCAAATGAAACAACCGAACCTCGTTTTTGGACACGGTGACAACGATAAGAAAGATCGGCTACTATGTTCTCAACATTTTAGGAATTGGTTTGATCAGAAACACATACCATCATCCGGCGGACCTTCTACCATCAACTCGCTACCTATAAATTCGTATATAAAACGAGCAGTACAACTCCTCGCCAACGTAGATGAGATTAATCAAGACACGATAGAATACGAAAAACACATTCTAAACAAGCAATGGTCTGTATTATCGAGAACATTCCACAAAAATCACATAGGGCACACCATCCCTATTGTGGACGTGTCGGATAGTATGTGTCAGACCACTCTCGATCATTACTACACGGCAATCGGGCATGCTATTCTACTCGCACAAAACAGCTTATTTACTAACCGCATTTTGGCCGTTCATGACACACCTACATGGATTAATTTGGAAAACAAGCAAGGCCTGGTTAGTGCTGTCGAACATATCCAACATTGCCTCCGTAATGCTTCCTGTATATATGCAAATTTCAATAGTGCTTTCCTTCTTATTGGAAAAACCATTCGAAATTCATCTCTCACGAACCGTGAAATTCGTAACATGTGCCTCGTCCTCTTTTCTACCGGTTCAACGTTATCTTCCACACCGTTAATGTACGATACTATTGTTTCGCAATTTAACGATTTCTGTTTTCATATGCCATTCATTGTTTTTTGGAATGTGTCAAATGAGGTCGGAGATAAATTCCCGTGCTCCATACATCAACATTCGGCTATCATGATATCGGGGTCTTCTTCGTCTCTCTTCGCAATATTACTAGACAAATTTAAATATCTCCATACAACACCCTATAAAACGATATGTAATCTCCTCCGACACCCTCGGTATGATGTTCTCGAAAACTATGTCTTGCGTAACATTGTCCCTAGATAAATATATTTCCGTTATTTAACATCAATTGAATTACATAATTTGAACGTAGTATTTCATATTATGTTGCCATTATCATTACGCGGTGGTAACCTTGTATATTTCTTTTTGTATAATCAATTCGTTCTTTATTGAACTTAATACGTTCGTCGCAATATCCTCGCGGTTCTCTTTGTTCTTCGATATTTTACGAATTTGCTTGTTTATGTTGACGGTTTCACTACGACCAACATTTCCAAATAGCTCCTTCATTTTCATCATTGTATTTTCACAGGATATTCGGTGAGTTGGAAGTGTGGTAATTGCGTCGATAAGGTACTTCTTATATCCAGCGAGCATATTATTATCCTTGCCATTTATCGTAAGACGTAAATAATGAATAATATACAAAATTGTTACCGATAAACCATAATTATCCCATGTCAACCAATTCGCCTGGATATCCTTCACGAATTCTTTCCATTTCTTTCCCACATATGTATTATAATAGGTCTGTATTCTCTTACGATAATCATCCTGCTCACGCTCTGTCAACAGTTCTCTCATGGCTGTATTTTTTTTAAAGTAATCGTTTATAATTTTGTTTATCTGGTCTTGTTTTACTTGCTGTTCTTTCCAATCCTTTGTCTCGACCTTCTCACCAAACCCTATAAAACCTGCAATACTATCATTACTACCTTCCACGTCCTCTATTTCGTTCACGGCATATGCGATTGTTACTAATTCGATACACCAGGGTGCATATTCGGGACCATATATATAAAACGCCTCTTTGTACTCCTTTTCCTCAATCGTCGCCACGTCGGCAGATAGTCCAAAGTCTATGATGATAGGTCTTCCCGTATTATCTTCGCATATGACATTGTTCTCTTTTACATCGAAATGTATTATACCGGCATCTGCCAATTTGTTAAATCCTGTCAGCAATATATTATGGCAATTCACTAATTCACGAACTACTCCCATGGACCGGGTAGAATATACATTCAGTAGGTGTTTTATCAATGTATTTTTGCCTACATATCTTATTTTGTTCGCTTCATAGGTTAATGCAGACGACATCATATCATCCGATTTATTCTGTAATATCTTACACTTCTCTATTTCCGTTTTAGACACTGTCGATAAAGAAACATTACAATTCTTTATGATCGGTGCATAATATTGTTGGTATTTATTAATTTGTCGCACTTTTTCACCAATTTCAACTTCCCGTTTAGATGTTTCGTCGCCGACTTGTATCTTTGTTATGAACTTCTCAGTGGTTGAACCTGTGCCATCACACTTTAATCCTGGTCGAAATGTACATCCATAACTACCACTATTCAAAAATTTGAGTTCTCTTTGTGATTTTACTTCCTTATTCATATTGATTGTATATATTCAAATGACAATAAAAAATATGGTTTTTACCCATTTGTTTTTTTGTTTTTGTTTTTGTTTTTGTTTTTTGTTTATATGTCATCCCTATACCGTCACCATATGTTCTTGTAACTTCACTTTAATTTTATAAAATCGGTTCTTATATGTTTTTTTTGCTCTTTCCATTACATTCTTCACTTCAATCCTAATAGTATCATTAGACACAGATCTATCAGTATACCTCGGTAACATATCCTTTATTATTGTCGTGTGTAATCTACAATAATTTGTAAAGCTGACTGCTGCATACGTTTTGCTTACGACCTGGTCGATCATCTCCTCTTTTTTGACTATATTATTGTTAATTTCAGAATAAATATGGTCGTCCATTGTTCTCAAAATACTTCGTGATAACGCCCTATATTCTTTTCTAGGCTCCACTATTTCATCTGCATCCTTATTCTTCTTCGTACGATAATAATAACGCGCACTCTTATACATTCGTTCCAGAATATCTCCTCGGAACCCATTTGCTTCTAATCGTTTTACTTCCTCTTTTATTCTCGTGGCAATGGACGGCTCGGTAATCCATGTTTGCCAAGCTGCCCTGAAATCAACTCGATCATCATATTCATGTATCTTCGCAAATTTTGACAACTCTTCCACCAAGTCATCACTATATGTATGTCGATTTGTCTGTAATTGGACAGTCAGTGGTGGTAGATTTATACCCAGGTTCTCCACATGACTTATCGTTTTATTCATTGTCTCCATCTTTCTCTTGGATCTGTTTGGTCGTTGGCATTCATTTGTCTACAAATAAGTTTTCAATTTTTTAACAAAGTTGTTTCTATTTCTATTTCTATCTATTTCTTTCTATTTCTATCTATTTCTATATCTATCTATATCTAGTCCTTATGGAAAGCCCGTTTGCCAGTGCAAACTCTTCCGTCGTTCTTTATTTAGAACCTTATTTAAATACCTACTTTAAAACATATCAAAATATTATCACTCTTAGTGCCGCGCCAAAAGGACCTCTTGCTCAACTCGTGTCTACCATTTCTTCGCCAAAACTATCTCCTTTCCATGGACATAATCCACTTTCTTCCCATAACTGCACATTCGTTTTACTACGGTATCCACATTCAGGTGGAGGCTCCGGTGCGACTGGACGCCATTCTCCCAAAAATCCCGACTACTTTATGGGGGCTGATGATATTCCCTCCGTTTTTTCTTATTTACAACAAAATGGTTATACTATTGATACTCAACTCACCAAAATGATGTTTAAATCAAAAATTGACATTGGAGGAATGGGAAATACACCATCGCCCGGTAATCGCAGAATGATTTGTATGATACAATATCCTGGATTGTAGTCATCATACTATTCAGACGAATAACTCACTCTATCCTAATTCTTTTTCTATTCCTATGTTATTATCTTAACAACAATCTATGGGACCAGTCAGCAAATCACTTTTTACTAACTCGGTTGTCTTCTCCAATACGCGCTCTCTCATCAATCCAATTACACTTACACTGAGTACGACTACCATTACCACATCTACCGAAGATGTTCTTGACTTCTTAAACTCATCGTATATTAGTATTCTTCGTATCATTGAAACTCAATATGGTGCCAATATGGCAAACAAAACGTATGAAAATATCCCTTCCAACTATGATGATTATACCAACTTGGTTGCGGACCTGAAAATTGTCCAGAGCAAAACGAACAATTCTACGCTAACATTATTACTTAAAATTGCCGAAGATACCTTAATTGGTTCCGTGAATTCGTATGCACTTTATGGCGATAATCTTCTCTTACAGATTGATAAAACCACCCTTGAAAAACGCATTGATGATATCCTCACCGATAAAAATACGGTTGCAGTTGAGAACACACTCAGTTCCAGTTCGATGTCTCTTCAAAAATCGTTCAAACTAGCTCCCGTTTTCAATTACTATATTATGATCTATGGTCTCCCGGTCGCTGGTGTCGGGTTTGATCCCATCAAGATCAACTTTCTCGTGGATATTCTCACTGAAAAGGGGATCGACCCGTATAAATAAAAAATTGATAGTTTGATGATTTATTTTGTTATAAAACATATCATCAGTTTCCGTATTCGTTTATTCGTTTATTCATTTATTCATTTATTCATTGGTTAATGGCACCGAATAATCCCTACTGTGGTACTTGTCATAAAGCGGGTAAATCCATTTCTGAATATACTAACCATTGGACACGGTCGGAACCTGGACCCAATGGTACTATTACATGTCCTCTCATTTTAAATTCTATTTGTAGCTATTGTAAACAAAAGGGGCATTGGAACAAATATTGTCCTAATACACCTACTGACCCGCCCTCCTCTACTCCATCAACCTTTCAAACAAAACTCACCAGCTGGGCCACTATATTGAAAAATTCCGTATCTTGTCATCAACGACATAATCAAAATATGGTTACTGGTACTGGCAATGGTCATCGGGAATATATTCATCTCAATCTAGATACACACGTTGACGTTAGCATTGATGGCAGTGACGAATTCTCACGTCCACCATCACCAGATTACCCACCACCCGGACTGTAACACACTATTTACGTATTGAATATAATTATATTTTTTATTGGAAATCTAATCGGGATCAGGAATTGCTCTTATTAATTGGTTGTTAAAGAATACAATGAAATGTACGCCGGTTACGGTTAATATGCTATTATTCACGCTAAATAGTGCAGGTTCTGTGCCCTCCTTATTGTCATGGACATAATACAAATCGTCTGGCGGGTCATATGTACTGCTACTTAAAGCACCATTTGGGTTTGTCGGAGAAGCGGTTTCTATCACTGTATATCCGGGATTAAGTGCCAGCCACGCCCTATCAATGGGGGTAGTGTCAGGGTCACCATCAGGTGGTGTAATCGATGCTCCTGTCATTACCGGCATGCTGACGTTGTCATACCATCCATTAGTGACTTGTCCTGCACTCAACATTGGTTGAAGTAGCCCATTTTGACTGGTTGTTATTGGACCAGCACTTGATGATAACTCATCAAGATACATGTGATAGTTCCGACGTACGTAATTGGGTGATTTGGTGGATAGGTGTGACGGGTACGTATTTGTCTCATTCAGACCACTTGCTAACGACGCCAAGTAAATACTAGATGGTAAATTTATAGAACAATCACCGCCTTCCGAAAGTGGCTCTATAAAAGCGAATTGCTCGATACCACTTATATCGATCGATGTAGAATTTCTCTGGAATGTTATCGTACTTAGCATTTTAAATGTTCTAAATGCATCTTGACCTATGGTTATACTTAGGGGGAAAGTAACATTACTTATTCTTACACCATGAAATGCACTTGCACCTATGGTTACTGCACTCGATCCAGATAAATCAATCGTAGATATGCCGAAAGTTCCTGTATTGTAAAATGCAGATGCACCTATACTTGTCAATTTTTGGTCCAATAGGGTTATT
>Ga0255752_10003681_pt1 | contig 15857 bp, 23 predicted proteins | sample 011ome_25_FD_179952 | JGI IMG/M metagenome (GOLD analysis project Ga0255752, IMG submission 179952) | Coastal salt marsh microbial communities from the Groves Creek Marsh, Skidaway Island, Georgia - 011512CT metaG (version 2) | ecosystem: Environmental > Aquatic > Marine > Intertidal zone >...
TTTTATTGACAGCCGCGCGCTTGTGTGCTCGGGGCCCACCCTCCCCCCCGGCTCGCGGGCTTGAGCCCGCGTTTCGGTAAGTTAGGATAATGACCAGCGGCCCGCTACCGGTACAGTCGCGAACCCGTTCCACTGATCCCAGGACATTGGATTGAGGCCGGCGTGCTTTATTTTAATAGCTCGAGCGACAGGCCTAACACTGTATCCAGTGCCAATGTCCAGGGATCAGCAGTGCTCCTCGAAGAATCTCACTTCGCAGATAAAACACTCGCACAGCTGATCCCAGGTCACTTTCACACTTCCACCACCACCGATGAAAGCGACCAGGGATCAGCACCCAGGAAAGACGGCCCAAAGCGGGCGGTGTGATCCTGGGTTGATCTTTTATTTATGAATTGCGATCCATAAATTCTTGAACTTTTTTTTCTGCTTCAGCTTCCATTTCAGCATCTGATTTATGAAACCAAGGCTCTCCCAAAAATTTATTTATTCCTCCATAATTTTTATTTTGGATTTCCTCAAGGAAATCCTCGTAAAGGCCTTCCTCAAGTTTTAAAATTATTTCATTACTCATTTAATTAACCTCCATATCTTCAGTAAGTTTTAAAACCCCTGACTTTATGACAGTTGATTTCGGATCCTCTAAATACTCATCAACAGAATTCAAATGATAAGTATGATCCTTATCATCATTGATCTGCTCATAAGCTAAAAGCATCCTAGTCGCGTCAGTCAATGTAAATGGTTTATCTTTCATAATCGTATATTTAAAATGACCAGCAGGCCATTTATCTTTTCTGATTACAAAAAACATTTTGTCGTTTTCTTTTGTCATATTATCCTTTCTTTTAATTAATATAAGTAATAACAGAATATCCCATATAGTCAACCCCCTAAATAAATTAATTTAATTTTTATTCAACTTATAGTTGGTGCTCGTGACCTCGGGGCCCACCCTCCCCTAGAAAAAAAAATAAATAAACATTTGACTTAATTTAATTCGTATGTTATAAAATCCCATAATAACAGAAAGGATAATATGAGCAAAACAATGACTAAATATCAACTTGACCATTTTAGAGATAAGGTCAAAAGACAATTCAACCCAATGATTGAGGAAGCTGAATTGTTAGTTAAACAATATAAGACCGAAGCAACTGACAAAGCTGTTGATAAGCTCGCTAAAAAAATGGGCGCAGATAAAATCATTAAGCAATTTCAGGAAGCTGAAATAAAACTGGAGGAAGCAAGGGCAAGCGCTTTAACTTTCTTTACTAAAAAGAAACCAAAAGGCGAAGAGCTTAACTATAACTTTAGAGAACCAAACTCAAGATACTCGGACAAGTTAAGCTTACAAGACTGCCACGATCAACTGCGAGAGTGGGCGTCAACACTTGCTGAACGCGAGATAGAACGAAGACCAGAGGGCGCTAAACTTAAACAACTTAAAGAACTTAAAACTAAAGCGCTTGATGTTGTTATGGAAAGCGGAACCCCTGATAGTCTTGCAATAGCACTTGACCAAGTATCTAAAAAGATTGGGTTAAGGTGGAACCAAGACTTACAAGCACTCCCAAACTTTAAGCAGGCAGGTTAATATGATAACAGCATTACTATTAGTAGGAATATGTATCATTGGAATATTAGCTGTGCTTGGTATGAAAGGAACAGGCGCATTGTAATTAATACTTGACACAACATATAGGGTATGGGATTAATCCCATACCCTATGCAATAACTACATAGCTCGAGAACTCTGGGCCCACCCTCCCCGAGGGGTCCCAGTCAAAACCAATACAGGCTCGCGAACGATGGGCCCACCCACCCCAAAACAGATAGGGGTCCCAAGACATATACCTATAGAGTTTGATTTAGACTTAAATATAGGGTAAATTTCAAATGAGGAGAAAACAGAACCAAAAAAATTCTGCAAAAAATTTTTATGAAAAGCCTTGAAGAGCTTCGAAAAAAGACTAGAAAATATTTTAGAAAAGAGCACACTCAAAATCAAACCGCTGAAGAAATACTTGAGTTTGAAAAAGCTCAAAAAATTTTAGAAAAAAAATTTAAGCAAGACCTTATACACAATAACTTTATGGCTTTTGTCAAAGAGATGTGGCCAGAGTTTATTGAAGGTAGACATCACAAAGAAATTGCAGATAAGTTTGATAAGATTGCATCGGGCAAAATTAAAAGACTTATTATCAATATGCCACCAAGACATACGAAGTCAGAGTTTGCATCTTTCTTACTTCCTGCTTGGATGGTTGGTCGTAGACCAAATTTAAAAATTATACAAACAACCCACACCACGGAGCTCGCTATACGATTCGGTCGTAAAGCTAAAGTTCTACTCGATAGTCCTGAATACCAAAAAATATTTGAAACAAGATTGGATCCCGATTCGCAAGCCGCGGGTAAATGGGAAACTGAACAAGGTGGTGAATACTACGCAGCGGGTGTCGGCTCGGCCATCACGGGTCGTGGTGCGGATCTTCTAATCATTGATGACCCACACTCGGAGCAAGACGCAATGAATCCCGAAGCGCTGGAGCGTGCTTACGAATGGTATACGTCAGGTCCACGTCAGCGTTTGCAGCCTGGCGGAGCAATTGTACTTGTAATGACAAGATGGAATATGAAAGATCTAACCGGTAAACTTTTAAGTGCACAATCTAAATTAAAAGCAGATCAGTGGGACGTGGTTGAGTTTCCAGCAATACTTCCAAGTAATAAACCTATCTGGCCACAGTATTGGAAGATCGATGAACTAGAAGGTGTTAAGGCTTCACTATCAATTGGTAAGTGGAACGCGCAGTGGATGCAAAACCCAACTGCAGAAGAAGGATCAATTTTAAAACGTGAGTGGTGGAGACTTTGGGAAAAACCTGGAATACCTCCTTTACAACATATCATACAAAGTTATGACACAGCATTCAGTAAAAAGGAAACAGCTGACTATAGTGCAATTACTACCTGGGGAGTCTTTTATCCAAACGAAGATCCAGGTGAAGCTCCTAACTTAATTTTACTGGACTCGTTTAAAGAACGGCTAGAGTTTCCAGAACTTCGTAAAGAAGCATTAGAACAGTATAGATATTGGAAACCGGATACAGTTATTATTGAAGGTAAGGCAACTGGAATGCCATTAACTTATGAGTTGAGAAAAATCGGAATACCTGTTATAAATTTCACACCTAGCAAAGGACAAGATAAACACGCTAGAGTAAACGCCGTATCGCCGATGTTTGAGTCGGGGATGATTTGGGCGCCTGACGAAGATTTCGCAGATGAGGTTATAGAGGAGTGTGCATCATTTCCGTATGGAGACAATGACGATTTGGTGGACAGTACAACACAGGCGTTAATGCGTTTTAGACAGGGAGGATTTGTAAGACTACCTGATGACTATGAAGAAGAATCATTACCGCAAACACATAGGGAATACTACTGATGGAGTATGAATATTACGAAGACGTCATTGATGCTTATGAAGCAGGTATAGGTGTAGAGGAAGGTGACTCTTTAACAGATTATATAAGAAAAAATAATATTAAAATTATCAACGTAGAACCTTTCAGACCCACTGAATCCAAAGCGGACGGCGGAGCGATTGGTATAGAAGTTTTATTCAAACCTAAAAGACAAAATTTTTTTATGGGCGGTCCGGCATTAGAAGGTGAAGCATTATCTATTTACAATTCAATGAAAGACTATGGTGCAACTGATCAGGCGATCGCGGATCGTTTAGCGGCAATGGGTTTATACACACCAGGTGGTTCAACAACTCCTGGAGCAGGAGATAACATTATCGGATCACAAATTAATCAAGGTGGTGGACGTGATGATAATCAAACAGGCTTTGGTAAGTTTGGAAACTTAGATCCAACAACAGAAAAAACTTTTACTAAAGATGTTTATACGATAGATAAAAATATGTATCCTGGTGCACCGATGACAGGTTCTTTTAAACCTACAGAAGTTACAGGATATAAAGACGTTACATCTGGACTTTATAAAACAGAGGATGGTAAAAATATTAATCATTTAGGTTTAAATATTAAACCTGGAATTATATCACTACTAGAAAAATTAGGGTTTGGTGATTTGGATGAAACTGAATTTACAGGACTACCTTATGAAGAAGGGTATATCGCTGGAACTTTTACAGGCAAAAATCCATTTGATTTTTTTAAAAAACAAAAAGCGACTAACGCAGAGATCGCTGCTGCTAATTTAAAAGCTAAACAAGAACTAGAAGCAAAACTTGCAGCAGAGGCTGCAGCTGCAGCAGCTCTTCAACAACAAATGCAAAACACAGGTGTGACAGGTTCAAATTATAATCAAGCAGCTAATATAGCTGGAGGTGGAGGTGGAAACACTGCTACATATGGAGGACAAACTGCTCGAGAAGCAACATATGATAATGATCCAAGTACTGGAACATCTCAAGGATACTCACAACATTATGCTAGAGGCGGCCTCGCTACGATGTTCACTAGGAGGCGATAGTGGCCGGAGACGATTCAAGATTAAACAAAACTAAACTAGCAGAACCTTATCTGTTTTCATATGACACTCCAACCGGAGGCAAAAGATATTTAGCGCAAGTTGCTGGAAGTGGATTTAAAGGAGGTATTAAAAGAGCTTTTCCATTTACCCCTGAAGGAAAACAACAAGCGTTAGATGAAATACAATCTTTTATAAAAACAAATAAAATACCCGAAGGAATTAAAAAACTTACTAATCCACCAGATCCAGAAAAACCTTGGAGATATAAAACTTTTGATAAGGGAACTTTTTATTTTAAATCTAAAGCAGAAGCAGAAAAATTTAAAGCAGATCGAATAAAAGGTAAGGTAACAAAACAAACTAAAATACCAACGAGTGAATATAAAAGTATTGTTACAAGAATAAAAGCTGGAGAAACACTAGAGGAAATAGCTGAATCATATAAAGCTGGCGTACAGCCTTTAAGAAAAATGTTAAGGGCAAATGGTACAAATTATTCTCAGCTAACTCCAAACGTTTCTTATACAGAGGATCCTGAATTAAGAAAAATTTTTAAAGATAACTATAAAAAATTATCTCAAAAAAGTTTGGCAAATAAATTATTTCCTAATGATGAATTAAAAACAGCTGTCTCTAAATATGTAACTTTAAGAGATAAGTTAAATGCAGACGGAGAAATTAAAGTAACAAAAGGATACACAGACGAATTAAAACAATCTTTTAGAATGGATCCTAAATCTGTTTTAGACAGAAAAACAAGAGTAAGAAGAGATAACTTAATTAAAAAAGTTTCTGATTTAGATGTTGAAAGATATTTAAAAGAAGCAAAGATAGGATCAGGTTTAGACCAAGCACATAGATTAAGTCTTGCACAAACAAAAGCTGCAAATGAATTATATAATGTTTTAAATTTAGGTATTGAGTCTCCAGATATAAATCGTGAATCTATTAAAACTTTTGAAGATGCTTTAGATAAATTATACAAAGATCAAAACAAATTGGTAAAAGAGGCTAAAGGTTTAGATAAAATACCAGAAGAGTTATCTTTTAAATTAGAAGAAGTTAATAAAAAAATATCAAATGTTGTGGAAGCAACTGATGGAAGATTGCAAGGAATTTTAGTTGATGAATTAAATTTAAAACCATCTGTGTATGGAACTAATTATATAAAATCTATCGGTATGGGTCTAATTGATAAAGATGTAAAAAATATGACTCAAGCAGATATTGATTTAGCTAAAGCAATTATTCCAACACAGTTAGAAAATGAAAGAGTAATGGCTGTAACTGATAAAGTTAAATTAGAAAAAAATGTTGATTTAGTTGACGAGCTAGTAAAAGATATAAAATCAGTTCCACAGGGATGTCAAATTATTGTTAGAAGAGCTCTTGGTGCAACTGGTGGTTTATTTAATGAAACTTGTGAAACAATTATACGAGCTAATCCAAAAGCTGCGGCTGTAAAATTAAACAATACAATTACTGCAACTAAAGGACCATTAAAAGATTTAAAAGAAAAATCAATTAAAGTTGCAAACTTAATTGATACAGAACAAATAACAACAGCTGACAAATTACCAAGACCCGATGATGCAAAACTAGCGGATACATTTAAAGAAACAAATTTAAGATGGAACAATGATGTTGGTGCATTTGAAACTACAAACGGTGATATCGCATCACAATCCGATATTAAAAAATATGCAGCCGATAATCCAATGGAAGTTAAAGTTGGAGAAGAGCCAGTCAAAACTGCAACCAATAAAAGTGTTTTAGCTAACGTTGGTAAAGCAATGGCAAGGATTGGAGCTCCATTACCAGTTGCTGCAATAGACTCATACTTTATAGGTCAACAAGTAAAAGAAGGTAAGGGCACAGCAGAGATTGCAAGCAATCCACTAAACTGGCTAGGTCTTGCAACTATGGAGCCATTAGCAAAAGCTAGTGGAATAGCAGAGGGTGGTGGTTTAAACAAAGCATTGAGATTAGGATTGAATCCTGCTACAATTAGAGGTATAACACGATTTGCAGGTTTACCGGGACTTGCAGTAAGTACAGCTATGACTGCATATGACCAGTATCAAAAATATAAAGATGGAGAGGGATTTATCTTCAACTTATTAAACCAAAAGGGAACCGAATAGATGCCAATAGATAAACCAACTCCAAACGTATCAGAAACCGTTATTGAAGTTCCAAAACAAGAAGAATTAGTAGAGGCAAGAGAAGAGATTATTGAAAAGAAAAATCAACAAGGTAATGTAGAAGTTACTATGGATGAAGAGGGTGGTGCAGAGATTGCATTTGACCCTAGAGCTATTACTGAAGAAGGTGGCCAAGATCATTTTGAAAACCTAGCAGACTTTTTAGGAGATGATGTTTTAGAACCATTAGGTGCTAAAATGGTAGATCACTATAACGAATACAAAGAATCACGTGGTGATTGGGAAGACACTTACAAAAATGGTTTAGATCTTTTAGGATTTAAATACGAAAGAAGAACAGAACCTTTCAGAGGTGCATCCGGTGTTAATCACCCTGTACTTGCTGAAGCGGTTACGCAATTTCAAGCGCAAGCTTACAAAGAATTATTACCAGCTGATGGTCCGGTTAGAACTCAAATTTTAGGAGCAGTTGATACTGCTAAAGAAGAACAGTCTAAACGTGTTAAAGATTTTATGAACTATCAGATTATGGATCAAATGAAAGAATACGAACCAGAGTTTGATCAAATGCTTTTTTACCTCCCTCTATCCGGTTCTACTTTTAAGAAAGTTTACTATGACGATCTTTTAGGTAGAGCCGTTTCAAAGTTTGTACCTGCGGATGATTTAATTGTTCCGTACTCTGCAAACAGTTTAGAAGATGCAGAGGCAGTAATTCACGTAATAAAAATTTCTGAAAACGATTTAAGAAAACAACAAGTAGCAGGATTTTATAGAGATGTAGAATTAGGATCACCACCTGTTGTAGAAAATGAATTACAAGATAAAAAATTAGAACTTGAAGGAATTGCTAAAGATGGTCAAGAAGATCAATATACTTTGTATGAAGTTCACACTAATTTAGATTTAGAAGGTTACGAAGATATGGGAGAAGATGGTGAGCCTACAGGAATTAAACTTCCTTATGTTATAACTGTATCTCAAGCAGGAAATAAAGTTTTATCTATTAGAAGAAATTATGCTGCAGAAGATCCATTAAGAAAAAAAGTAAATTACTTTGTACAATTTAAATTTTTACCTGGAACTGGTTTCTATGGTTTTGGTTTAATTCATATGATTGGTGGTTTAACTAGAACTGCAACAGCAGCATTAAGACAACTTCTTGATGCAGGAACTTTAGCAAACTTACCAGCAGGATTTAAGTCTCGTGGTATTAGAGTTAGAGATGATGCACAACCATTACAACCTGGTGAGTTTAGAGATGTAGATGCTCCTGGTGGAAACATCAAAGATCAGTTTATGACTCTACCTTTTAAAGGACCAGACCAAACTCTTTTACAATTAATGGGAATCGTAGTTAACGCAGGTCAAAGATTTGCAGCAATTGCTGATATGCAAGTTGGAGATATGAATCAACAAGCTGCAGTTGGTACTACAGTTGCACTTTTAGAACGTGGTTCACGTGTGATGTCCGCAATCCACAAAAGACTATACGTTGGTCTTAAACAAGAATTCAAATTATTAGCAGAAGTATTTAAAACATACTTACCACCGGTGTATCCATACGATGTACCAGGTGCAAGACGTGAAATTAAAGTACAAGATTTTGATGACAGAATAGATATATTACCTGTAGCAGATCCAAACATCTTCTCACAGACGCAAAGAATCTCACTGGCACAAAGTCAATTACAACTGGCGCAATCAAATCCTCGTATGCATAATTTATACCAAGCGTATAGATCTATGTATGATGCGCTGGGTGTGAAAAATGTAAATGCAATCTTGCCTCCGCCTGCTCCACCACAACCAATGGACCCGGCGTTAGAAAATTTAATGGCAATTAATGGAAAACCATTTCAAGCATTTCCAGGACAAGATCACAAAGCACACATTGATGCGCATTTAAGTTTTATGTCTATCTCTATGGTGCAAAATAATCCTGCAGCAATGATGAGTTTACAAAAAAATATACTTGAACACATTTCATTTATGGCACAAGAACAAATTCAATTAGAATTTGTAGAAGAAATACAAGAAATGCAAATGATGCAACAACAAATGGCACCAATGATGCAAAATCCACAGATGATGCAACAGAATCCACAAATAATGCAGATGCAACAACGTATTCAACAGCTAACACAAACTATTGAATCTAGAAAAGCGAAGTTAATTGCAGAAATGATGATAGATTACGCTAAAGAAGAAGACAAAATTAGTTCTGAAGTAGGTGGTGATCCATTATTAAAACTAAAAGCACGTGAATTAGACATAAAAGCTAAAAACGATCAAGAACAAGCGGCGATTAGAGAGGCAAGATTGGATTTAGACACTATGAAAGCGATGATGAACGACCAACAACACGATGAAAAGTTAGAACAGAACGAAGAACTAGCTGGACTACGTGCAGGAGTCTCTTTGGCTAAACAAACAATGGCTGATCAAAGCAAGATTCACGATTTCGGTAGAAATTTTAATAAAAAATAGATATAATCTACAACTTAAGGAGTTAACTATGGTTAAAAACAGAAAAAATGGTAGAGACAACGTAAAAGTTGTACCTGAACTTGGTGCTAACGCAAAAGGCGAGCAACAAGGTGGGATTCCAGTTGAAATGACTGATCCATTTACATCACAAACAGTAGATGTAAGAGGTACGAAGCGTATGCGACCAGATAAAAAACCTGTAAAAGCAACTTGGTACTAGTATGTGGTTATCAGCAATTAAATTAGCTGTCTCTGCTGGTAGTAAAATTTATGCTAACAAGCAGAAGGCAAAAGTCGCGATGTCTGATGCTCAACTGTTGCACGCAGAACGACAAGCCCGAGGTGAGGAAGCTTACCAAGGCAAGTTGTTAGAGGCACGTCAAAATGATTACAAGGACGAGTTCGTTCTTATAATTTTGTCGGCGCCAATAATTGTGCTCGCGTGGGGAGTCTTCTCGGAGGATCCTGGCGCTCTCGATAAAGTGAAAACTTTCTTCGAACATTTCGCGGCACTCCCGACTTGGTTCAGTACCCTTTGGATCCTCGTCGTCGGATCAATTTTTGGAATTAAGGGTACACAAATCTTTAAAAACGGAGGGAAAAAATAATGCCAAATAGAAGATTTAACACACAAGTAGCTCAACCACTTAAAACAGGTGGCAGAGTTAAAAAAATGGGTGGCGGAATGTCTACTAGAAGAAGAGATATGAAGTCAGGTTATTACCCAGATGATATGGGTATGAAAGGTGGAGCAATGTATAAAAAAGGTGGATCTGTTAAAAAGAAAAAACAGGGCTACAAAGATAGAAAAGATGAATCTATTGCAATGAGAATCAGAAAGAAAAGAACTAAAAAGCAATTAAAAGCTTCAAGAGATGATTCTTACGGTAAGTTTGGTTCTAAAGCTAAAAAATCTGGAAAAATAAACAAGTAGTTTATGGCAAAAGATTTTATACAGAAGGCTATTAAAAAGCCGGGAGCTTTGCGTAAATCTTTAGGAATAAAGAAAGGCAAAAAGATTCCAGCTTCTAAATTAAAAGCCGCTGCGAAGAAAAAAGGTAAGCTAGGACAACGTGCTAGATTTGCTATGACTTTAAATAAATTAAGGAAAAAATCATAATGAAAAAACTAAAACCATTACCAAAAGGTAAAAAATCTAAAGGCTTAAGAAAACTTCCTAAACCAGTTAGAAATAAAATGGGCTTTATGAAAAAAGGTGGGAAGGTTAAGTAATGGCTAAACTTTGTCCTAAAGGAAAAGCTGCAGCAAAACGTAAGTTCAAGGTATATCCTTCAGCTTATGCTAATATGTATGCTTCAAAAGTTTGTAAGGGCAAAGTTAGAGCTAGTGCAAAGAATGGTGGTTTCATTGCACGAGGTTGTGGCAAAGTAATGTCAGACCGAAGAAAGAAAACGAAGATTGCCTAATGGGAGATTTAAAGAAATGGGTAAACGAGAAATGGGTGGACATTGGAGCACCGAAGAAGGATGGGAAGTATCAGCCTTGCGGGCGCTCAAAAGGTTCGAAGAGAAAATATCCGAAGTGCGTCCCACTTGCAAAAGCCACACGGATGACAAAAGGCGAAAAGGCCTCTGCTGTCAGACGAAAGAGAGCTGCGGGAAATCCGGGCGGTAAACCAACTAATGTTGCAACTTTTACAAAAAGAAAAAAAGCAATGTATGGTGGCATGATAGACATGACTAGAATGAGAAATATATAATGGCTGAAAGAAGAGAAAACCCAATTTCAAGAAACAAAAAGAACTACAGACCTACAAAGTCTGGAGCAGGCATGACTAGAGCCGGTGTCAAAGCCTATAGAAGAGCAAATCCCGGTTCAAAATTAAAAACAGCCGTGACAGGAAAAGTGAAGCCTGGATCAAAAGCTGCTAATCGTAGAAAATCTTACTGCGCACGTTCACTAGGACAACTCAAACGATCATCAGCAAAAACCAGAAACGATCCAAATTCTCGTATCCGTCAGGCACGTAGAAGATGGAAGTGTTAATGGAACCAGAACAAGTACTAAACAATTTAAAACGAGCATTAAACAGAAGAATAGAAGCGTTAGCAATCTCGGTAACGTCCGGCGGGGTTGACAATATGGAAACATATAAGTATATAATTGGACAGATTAATGCACTGGAATCAGTGCGTCAGGAAATCTCTAACCTGCAACAAGATAAGGAGCTAAATGAAACAACAGGTACAATCATCGACATCAAGTCAAAAAATAATAACTCCAAATAAAGAATTAGTAGGAGTTAAAAAATCAGAGAAAAAAGAAGTTACAAACGAAAAAGCAAAACTACCTAAACCAACAGGTTGGCGAATGTTAGTTTTACCTTTTCGAATGGATGAAAAATCTAAAGGGGGTGTATTGTTTGCTAACGAAACAATAGACAAACAACAAGTCGCTTCACAATGTGGAAACGTATTAGCTATGGGTCCAGATTGTTATAAGGATAAAGATAGATTTCAAGAGCCGTGGTGCAAGGTCGGAGACTGGGTAGTCTTCGCACGTTATGCAGGTTCTAGAATAGAAATTGATGGTGGGGAAGTTCGTCTTCTTAACGATGACGAAGTACTAGCAACTGTGCAAGATCCAACAGATATCTTGCATAAATTTTAACATAGGGAGGATACTATGCCAGAAGAGGAAAAGAAAAAGAAACCGAGTGAAATACCGGTCGATATAGATACATCAGGACCAGAGGTCGATGTAGATATAGAAGCAAAAGAGGAAGCAGTTGAAACTGCTCCAGAAACAACGGAACAAGAAACAGTAACACAAGAAGAAACAAGTAAAAAGGAAGAAGACACAAAATTAGAAGACTACAGTAAAGGTGTCCAATCACGTATTGCTAAACTTACTCGTAAGATGAGAGAAGCAGAACGTAGAGAGGCTGCTGCTGTAGAATATGCTAATGCGTTAGAACAGAAAAGAAAATTAGATCAAGAGAGATTTAAAAAAGTCGATTCTGAATATAACACTAAATTTGCAGAGTCTGTAAAATCAGAAATGGAGTCAGTTCAAAAACAATTAGCGACTGCCATTGAAGCTGGTGATGCAGCTGCGCAAGTTCAAGCAAACAAAAGAATTGCTGAGTTAGCTTTTGAAGATGCTAAACTTAAGCAAAGAGCATCAAACGTCAAACAGGATGAAGAACCTGTTAGACTTTCTGATGGTGGAAACTTACCAAAACAAACTCCACAACAAATGCCACAAGCAGATCCTATGGCTGAAGAATGGGCAAGTAAAAATTCATGGTTTGGAACAGATAGAGCTATGACTTTTACTGCATTTGAAATTCATAAGGATTTAGTGGAGAAAGAAGGTTATGATCCTAAATCTCAAGAATATTACGAAGAGATAGATAAAAGGATTAAAGTTGACTTTCCACACAAATTTGGTAATACTGAGAGTCAAGCACCGAGCAGGGCCGTTCAGTCGGTAGCTTCAGCTAATCGAAGCTCAAAACCTGGTCGCAAACAAGTGAGACTCACTTCCTCACAAGTCGCAATAGCGAAAAAATTAGGAGTGCCACTAGAAGAGTATGCTAAACAATTAAAACTCACGGGAGGAGCATAATATGACAAACGAAAAAACTTCACGTGCGGCTGTAACACGGTCAAAGACTGAAAGACCAAAAGTGTACAAGCCACCTTCATCTCTTGATGCACCGCCAGCGCCAGACGGCTTTAGGCACAGATGGATCAGGGCTGAATCTGTAGGTTTCCAAGATAGTAAAAATATTTTTGGAAGACTTAGAGAAGGGTATGAATTAGTGAGAGCTGATGAATACAAAGATTCAGACTACCCAGTTGTGACTGATGGCAAATACGCTGGAGTCATAGGAGTCGGAGGCTTGCTCTTGGCAAGGATACCCGAAGAACTCGCGACTGCTCGAAGTCAATATCAGAAAACACTTTCTGAAGGACAAGACGAAGCAATTGAAAACGATCTTCTGAAGGACCAAGACAAACGAATGCCTATCAAAGTTGATAGAAGTTCAAAGCACACTTTCGGTGGTACTAAGAAGTAATTCCCAAACTATCGATAGTTTAATATAAACCCGTACTGGAGGCCGTTTAACGACGGCAGGTACATTAAGGAGTAAGCACTATGGCTAACAAACAAACAGCCGGTTTTGGTCTAGAAGCTTCTGGCGTAATGGGATCTACTCCCGCTACTTCAGGACAAGGCAAATACTGGATAGATGCTGCAGATGCTACTGCGATATACAACGGTGAACTCGTAAGAATCACTGCTGGTTATGTCGTAACTGCACAGGCAGCTGTAACAAACCCTACACAGGGTGTGTTCAATGGTTGTTTCTACAACGATGCAACTACATTAAAGCCAACTTGGGTAAATTATTATCCAGGTGGTATTACTCCAGCAAACAGTGAAGACATTAAAGCGTACGTATTAGATAATCCATTCCAGATTTACAATGTAGTAACTGATGCACAAATCGCAGCGAGCGTTCCAGCTTCTCATGCTAAAATCATGGAAACTTATGGAATGAACGTTTCGGCTACATCAGGAACTGCTTCTGGCGGAAGATCTTCTTCTACGCTAAAAGTCTCAGCTGGTTCACATGCAACTAACAATCAATTTAGATACTTAGGTGACGCAGAGGATCCTGAGAACAACGACGTAACTGCAGCTTTCGCTACAGTTAGAGTTGTACAAGCTCTAAATGATTTAGTCATGGATACATAATATAGGAGCATAAAATGGCAATATCACGAGCACAGCTAGTTAAAGAACTAGAACCAGGCCTGAATGCACTATTCGGGCTGGAGTACAAAAGGTATGACAACGAGTCTGCCGAAATATACAACACAGAATCAAGTGACAGGGCTTTCGAAGAGGAAGTAATGTTATCTGGTTTTGCTAACGCAGATGTAAAAGCAGAAGGTCAAGGCGTTTCATACGATCAAGCGCAAGAGACTTACACTGCTCGTTACACTATGGAAACAATTGCATTAGCTTTTGCAATTACAGAAGAAGCAATAGAGGACAACCTTTATGACAGACTTTCTTCTAGATACACAAAAGCTTTAGCAAGATCCATGAGCAATGCTAAGCAGGTTAAAGCAGCAGCACCTTTAAACAATGGTTTACCAGGGGTTGCAGCAACATCAGCTTTCCAAACAGGTGATGGCAAAAATTTATTTGCTACAGATCACCCTACAGTAAGTGGAACTGATGTATCTAACACTTTAGCAACGCAAGCTGACTTAAACGAAACTTCGTTAGAACAAGCACTGATTGACATCGCTGCTTTCACTGATGAGAGAGGTTTAAGAATCGCAGCTAAAGGAGTTAAAATGATAATTCCTTCTGCGAACCAGTTCAACGCTGAGAGATTGATGAAATCTCAAGGTAGAACTCAGACAGCTGATAATGACATCAATGCAATCAACTCAATGGGAATGATTCCTCAAGGTTACAGAGTGAACCATTTCTTAACTGACGCTGATTCTTGGTACATTATTACGGATGTTCCAAATGGTATGAAGCACTTTGAAAGAACTCCATTGACAACTTCAATGGAAGGTGACTTCGATACTGGTAACGTAAGATACAAAGCTAGAGAAAGATACGTCTACGGATGTTCTGACTATAGAGGTATCTTCGGCTGCGAAGGTGTATAATCTACATTAATTTATGGGGCCGCCTTAAAACGGCCCCATTTATCTATCAAACTGGTGAGATACATGAAAAAATTTTTAGTAAATATTTGGGCTTATAACCATCACGCAAAATTTGAAGTATTATCAGAAGATAATGCTAAATCCCTAGAAAATGCAATCCTTGACAAAATTGGAGAAAAGAGTATAAAATGGGAAGATCTTGGAATTAGTTATGATGACAAGACTAACAGAATAACCTATGAGGAGGTTATAGATGATACAAGACCTTTACAAACAAAAAAGGTCCTGGGAGTTGAAGTGGGAACAGGAGCATCTATCTAATGGTAGATACACTCTTGAAATGGTTCGGATCGATGACAAAATCAAAGAAGTCATCACTGAAATCAAGCTTGAAGAAGCTAAAATTGCACATAGGCAAAATACTGTCGAAGGTGCGGCTCCCCAAGTTTCTGTAGCTACTTAGTCAAAAGCTACATCGTTGAATAAATCTCATTCACATTACAGGCTCTCTTGCACTCTACTAAAAACTACTGTATAAACTAGTTACTATACAATTAATTAGAATACTGACGCGTATAGTCGACGGCCTAGAGACAGTATTCGGGAAACTAGGAGGATATAATTATGGCATCAACTACATTTTCGGGACCGATTAAAGCGGGAACGATAGCAAACACAACTGGTACAACTGTCGGTGATGACGTTAAAAACGTTGGATTCGTTAAGATGGCACAAACTGCATCTTGGACACAATCTACAACTGCAGCTGATACTGGAATTGTAATTCCTGCAAATTCACAAATCGTGGAAGTAAGAATTTACATTACAACTGCATGTGATGCAGCTAACATAAGTGTTGGTACAAGTTCTACATCAACTGAATTATTTACAGCATTAGCAGCTGGAACAGCAGCTAACGTTATTAAATTTGGTTCATCTGGAACTATCACAGACGCTGATACTTGGGTTGACATTGGATCAAGTGATCTACCGATCTTTATTGATTTCAGTGCTGGAACAAGTG
>Ga0255752_10003685_pt1 | contig 15841 bp, 16 predicted proteins | sample 011ome_25_FD_179952 | JGI IMG/M metagenome (GOLD analysis project Ga0255752, IMG submission 179952) | Coastal salt marsh microbial communities from the Groves Creek Marsh, Skidaway Island, Georgia - 011512CT metaG (version 2) | ecosystem: Environmental > Aquatic > Marine > Intertidal zone >...
GGAGCAAGTTTGACAAATTTGGTAGATAAGAAAATTGTGTCAGACAACGTTCGGTATATTTCAGGAAATGTTTTAGTAGGAACCAATGTTGGAAAAGAGGGATTCTTAGGGTTTTATGACAACCAAGTTACAGTTATTCCAGAAGGAGATCATTACAAAGTATCATTTACACAAGGGTGGTTAGCACCAGGCTTCAACAAGCTGTCTAATTCCAAAGCTTTCTTGTCGGCATTATTACCAAAGAAAGCCTATGATGTAGATACGAACCTCAATGGAGAGGAAAGAGCTTTCGTTGTATCCGGACAATACGAAGAAGTTTTCCCTTTTGATATTTATCCAGTTCAATTGCTGAAGGCAGCTATTACCAACGACATTGATAAAATGGAGAAATTAGGAATCTACGAAGTAGCGCCAGAAGATTTTGCTTTGTGTGAGTTTGTTTGTACATCCAAAATCAATTCGCAACAAATCATCAGAGACGGATTAAAAGTAATTGAGGAAGAGTGTATGTAATCACTCTTTAGTTCCAACCTATATTTAATAAACTATGAAATTTTTAAGAAATTTTTTCGACAAACGTTACGAAAAGACAAACAAAAAATGGTATCCATTAATTGAGTCTTTCGAGACTTTGGTTTTTACACCTAATCACACAACTAAATCTGGATCTCACATTCGTGATGGAATTGATTTGAAAAGAACAATGATGTTCGTGATTGTGGCAATGATTCCTGCCTTATTATTTGGTATTTGGAACGTAGGTCAGCAACATTACATCGCTCTTGGAGAAGAAGTGGCATTCATGGATAAAATCATGCATGGGGCACTAAGAGTAATACCAATTATTGCTGTGTCATATACAGTAGGATTGTTGGTAGAATTTATTTTTGGGATCATAAAGGGACACGCTCTTCACGAGGGATACTTAGTATCAGGAATGCTAATTCCTCTTATTATGCCAGTAGATACCCCGTTGTGGATGATAGCGGTAGCTACCGTATTTGGTGTAGTAATAGGAAAAGAAGTGTTTGGAGGTACAGGAATGAACGTGTTGAATGTTGCGTTAACAACCAGAGCTTTCTTATTCTTTGCTCACCCAACTTCCATGTCTGGGAACACGGTTTGGATTTCTGGATTAAAAGAAATGAAGGCAAACGGAACCTTGGCAGATGGTGTTTCTGGTGCAACTCCATTAGGTGATTTAGCCTCGATGACAACAGATAGTCCTGCTTACGCAAACATCCAAGATTTTACCGAAAACGGGATTACATTTAGTAGGGCTTTAATGGGAGATTATCCAGGTTCTATAGGAGAGTCATCAGTTTACGCCATACTTATTGGATTGGCTTTTTTGTTGATCACCAGAATTGCAAGTTGGAGAATTGTAGTTTCTTTCTTTGCCGGAGGTTTTGTAATGGCAACAATCTTTAACTTATTTGCTGGAGACAATGCCTACATGCAACTACCAGCCATTCACCAATTGATGATTGGAAGTTTTATGTTTGGGATGGTGTTTATGATTACAGATCCTGTAACAGCGGCACAAACCAATAAAGGGAAATTCTATTATGGATTTTTGGCAGGATTTATTGGAATCTTGATTCGAGTTGCCAACCCAGCTTACCCAGAAGGAATTATGCTCGGAATACTTATAGCTAATGTATGTTCACCATTGATTGACCATATGGTATTGAATGGAAACATCAAACGAAGAGAAAAAAGATTGGCAAAGGCCTCAGCATAATTTACTAAGTCAAAATTAAATTTTTAACCATGAGCATAAACAAAGAAGGAAACGGATACACGATGACTTTTGCCATAGTAATGGTAGTAGTTGTGGGAGGTTTGTTAGCATATATTGCATCTACCTTGAAACCAATTCAACAAGCCAATGTGAAAAATGAAAAGATGCAAAATATTTTGCAAGCGATTGGATTGGAAGAAACGAATGGAGTTTCAAGAGACGAAGCCGGGAAGATTTTCAATGATTATATCACAGAAAGAATTATTTTGGACTATGATGGAAATGTAGTTTCTAAAAAAACAAGTGAAGACCCAATAGAGTCTGCAGCCAAATCTATGAAGGACGAGAAGGATGCCTTTAACTTAGAGGTGAGAAAGTATTACAATACTTTAACTGGATTGATGAAAAAATATCCTGAAGGAGGCGCTGAATACGAAGCAGCCATCAAAGAAAAAGGAATTAACTACCCATTATTCGTAGCTGAAAATGACGGTAAGAAATATTTCGTAACATACTTTAGTGGAAAAGGATTATGGGATGATATTTGGGGATATGTTGCCTTTAGGGAAGATGGTACAACCATCAACGGTACTGTATTTGATCACAAAGGGGAAACTCCTGGACTTGGGTCTAAGATTACTGAGGAGTTGTTTCAAAACCAGTTTATAGGAAAAATAATCACGGATGAAAACTCTGGGGAATACAAACCTATAAAAGTTGAAAAACCTGGTGGAGAATATAACCAACACCAAGTAGCTGGACTTAGTGGAGCTACTTTTACAGCAGTGGGTGTTGATGAAATGATGAACAGATCTCTGGAAGTATATAATAAGTATTTTTACTCTCTCAGAACAGCCTCGGTTCAGCCGTTAGAATCACCGGTGAACGATACAACTGCAGTGATGGATAGTATCCAAGTAATAGTGGATTCTACCATGTTAGCTATTAAATAATTAAAATTTTTTCTAAATCTAGATAGTATGTCTGAAACAAAAGAACCTTTATTCTCTAAAAAGAATAAAAAATTAATCTCAGATCCTTTGAACCTCAATAACCCTGTAACTATTCAGGTATTGGGAATATGTTCGGCACTTGCCGTAACAGTACAAATGGATAATGCAATAGTTATGTCAGTCGCAGTGCTATTTGTACTTGTAATGGGAAACCTGATTGTTTCCTTGATGAGAAACTTAATTCCTTCTAAAATTAAAATTATCGTACAGTTAGTAATTGTTGCGGCATTGGTAATTATTGTTGACCAAGTGCTGAAAGCTTTTGTGTATGATGTATCTAAATCTCTTTCGGTATTTGTAGGATTGATTATCACCAATTGTATCATTATGGGAAGGTTAGAAGCCTTTGCACTAGGAAATAAACCTTGGGCTTCGATATTAGATGGAGTAGGAAACGGATTAGGATACGGATTAATCCTTGTTGTAGTAGCGTTTTTCAAAGAGTTATTTGGTTCAGGAAAGTTATTAGGATTTGAAATATTTGGTAATTCTGTAGACCAAACGGGACTCTATGCAATTGGATACGAAGACAACGGATTGATGTTGTTGCCTCCATCTTCATTGATTTTGGTTGCTTTGTATATTTGGATTCAAAAGAAAAGAACACCAAGCTTAATTGATGAACATTAACTAAAACTAAGGGAACGAAATATTTATTATAGAATTATGGAATTATTAAAATTATTTATCAGAGCAGCATTCGTGGATAACATGGTGTTTACCTTCTTTTTTGGAATGTGTTCATACCTTGCGGTATCCAAAACTGTGAAAACAGCTTTTGGTCTAGGGCTTGCCGTTATTTTTGTATTAGTAGTAACGGTTCCAGTTAACTACCTATTGGAGAATTATATTCTAAAAGACGGAGCATTAGCATGGTTAGGTGAAGAATACGCAGACGTAGATTTAAGTTTCTTGAGTTTCATTATGTTCATTGCCGTAATTGCCTCCATTGTGCAATTGGTAGAAATGTTGGTTGAAAAATTCTCTCCAGCCCTTTACGGAGCCTTAGGAATTTTCTTACCACTGATTGCAGTGAACTGTGCAATTTTGGGTGGGTCATTGTTTATGCAACAAAAGAACTTTCCCTCAATAGGTCACGCAACAGTTTATGGATTTGGATCAGGATTTGGATGGTTTATAGCCATCGTATTGTTAGCTGCAATTAGAGAAAAAATAAAATATTCTCACGTACCAGCTCCATTAAGAGGAGTAGGTATGGCGTTTATTTTGACAGGCTTAATGGGATTAGCATTTTTAGGATTTTTAGGATTTAATATATAAAGAAAAATGGACGTTAAAGTAGTTTTAATCACAATCGCGGTATTTTTATTAGTAATTCTTGTATTGGTACTTATGTTGCTTTTTGCAAAAGCAAAATTATCACCTTCAGGAAAGATTAAGATAAATATCAACAACGGAGAAAGAATTTTAGAAGTTGATGGAGGAGGTACTCTCTTGAGCACTTTAGGAAATCAAGGGATATTTTTACCATCGGCTTGTGGTGGTGGTGGTACTTGTGTGCAATGCGTGTGTCAGGTTCATGATGGAGGAGGAGCAATACTACCAACTGAGGAACCTCACTTTACTCGTAAAGAAATTGCAACTAATCACAGATTAGGCTGTCAAGTAAAAGTGAAGGAAGATATGAATATCGAGATTGAAGAAGAAATTCTAGGTATTAAGGAGTGGGAAGCTACCGTTTCTTCTAATTACAACGTGGCAACATTCATCAAGGAATTTATTGTTGAAATTCCAGAAGACATGGATTACAAAGCTGGAGGATACATCCAAATAAAAATTCCACCATGTACAATTCCGTACAAAGAAATGGATATTGAAGCACATCCACAGGATCACCCAGGTGAGCCGGATAAATTTAAGGCTGATTGGGATAAATTTGGATTGTGGCCATTAGTAATGGAAAATAAGGAAGAAGTTGTTAGGGCTTATTCTATGGCTTCTTACCCAGCGGAAGGAAGAAAAATTATGCTAAATGTGCGTATTGCTACACCACCCTTTGATAGAGCTACGAATGGATGGATGAAAGTGAATCCGGGAGTCGCTTCTTCCTACATTTTTAATCAAAAAGTAGGAGATAAAGTTACTATATCTGGACCTTATGGGGAATTCTTCATTAACCACTCCGATGCAGAAATGTTGTACATAGGTGGAGGTGCAGGAATGGCGCCAATGAGATCTCACTTGTATGAATTATTCAAAACAATAAAAACCGGTAGAAAAGTAACTTATTGGTACGGAGGGCGAAGCAAGGCAGAATTATTTTATATTCACTATTTTAGGGACCTGGAAAGAGAGTTTCCGAACTTTAAATTTTACTTGGTTTTGTCTGATCAATTGCCAGAAGACAACTGGGTGGAGAAAAAGGACATTCATGATGAAGAAGGAGATGGATTTGTAGGATTTGTTCATAATGCTGTGATTGACCAATACTTATCTAAGCATGATGCACCAGAAGATATTGAATTTTATTTCTGTGGACCACCAATGATGAACCAAGCAGTTATCAAGATGTGTGACGACTGGGGAGTTCCAAGTGAGAACGTAAGATTCGATGATTTTGGAGGATAACAATTCGTTTCAAGAATATAAAATCCGTTTTAATGAAAATTAGAACGGATTTTTTGTATCAATAAAGTGACAAAAGCCTTATATTTATTCTTTCTGAAATTTTATGAAAAAAGAAATTTATCCCTTATGCGCATAAAAAACTGGACCCTTCCTTATGCACTTGTTTATGTGCTTGTTTGGTTCACTAAGCAAGGTTATTTTACTCGCGTTTTTCGTAAAGGATTGTCCAATATCCCAAAGAACAAACCTGTGATTTTTGCAGCGAATCATCAAAATTCGCTCATAGACCCAATTGTGATAGCCACAACCAACCGATACCCTGTTTTTTTTCTCACTAAATCGGATGTATTTAAAAATCCACTCATCGCCAAGATATTATTTTCACTGAATATGTTGCCGATTTACCGCGAAAGGGACGGGGCTGATTTTAAAGAAAAGAATGTTGCGATCTTTAACCGTTGTAGCGAAATTCTTTCGAGAAATGGAAGGGTCATTATTTTTCCCGAGGGTAGTCATAATACTCAAAATAAGCTAAGACCCCTAAAGAAGGGAATCGCAAGAATTGCGGCACAGGCAAATATTGAAACCCAAGAAGATATTTGGATTGTTCCTGTGGGATTGAATTACTCCAATACCCGAAATAAGTCTGCTGATTTATTGGTAAGTTATGGTAAAGCGATTAACGCAAGTGAAATATTTCAGTCAAAAGGAGAGGTGAAAAACGAAAATGAATTATTTCTTCCTCTGATGGAGAAAATTGAAGTAGGATTGAGAAATGAAATGCTTGATTATTCTCATCCAGATTTTTATGAAGTGTATGAATTTTTGTTAAATAAAGTCAGAAGAAAAAGAACTTCGCTCATCACAAAGTTTAATTGGAATAAAGAAAAAAACAACAGACTAACTCACTTTTTTGAGGATAATACAACAGAAAGCGAGAAGATAAAAGCTCAAGTAGAAGAAATTAATTCTGCTAGTGAAGAGTTTGAATTAAGGCCATATTTGTTTCAAAAACAATCACAATCAATTGGACTTTATGTTTTAGGTCTTGTTCTTGGATTTCCCTTTGCTCTCTATGGATTCATTAATAGTTTTATTCCTGCAATTATTCCTCAAAAACTAATTTTAGATAACATAAAGGACAGGCAATACGATAGCTCCATAAATATGGTGCTAGGTGGATTTTTAATGTTCTTTTTCTGGTGCGTACAGTCCTTTGTAGTCTCCTTATTTACAGATTCCTATCTTTGGTTTTGGTATTTTATATCCTGTGTCTTGTCTCGATGGTTTTCGTACGAATATCACATTTTTTATTTGAGGTTCAGAGGAAAAATAAGCTACAACAGGTTTGTTGAAAAATTCCCAGAAAGAGCTAAACTCCTCCAAAACTATTATTCAGAACTTAAGTTGTTTGTCACCAAATTATAATTGTATGAAAAAGAACATCTCGCTACTTTTTATGTTGACCTCCGTTGTAGGTTTCGGTCAACCTGAACCGATTGACAGATCTAAACTTTCCAATACAGAGAAATCTCCTCAAAAGGAACTAAGTCTAGAGGATGCTGTTCTGGGGTATTACAAGGGTTTGTATCCAAGAGGTCTATCTGGTTTAACGTGGGTGGATGGAGCAGATTCTTATGTGTATTACACAAACAATTCGTATTTACTTTTTTCTGCTCAAACAAATGAACTCGAGTTGACTATGGACCTTGATTTTTTTAAGAAAGATTTTCCTGCAATGTCCAAAGTCCCCAGAATCTCGGAGTTCCACTCTGACTTTGTACTTTTTAGGGAAGGAAACGTAACCACTCTTTATTATTACAAAGGAGAAAAGGCAGGGAAAAAAGCAGAAATAGTAACACCCGAAGGTGCCGAGAATTTAGCTTTTAATAAGCATGCAATGTCGATTGCTTATACACTAAACAATAATTTATATTTGGCGAATGAGCGATCTTCTCAACTAACGATAGTAGAAAATGATGACAAAAACATTGTAAGTGGTCAGGCAATTCATAGATTTGAGTTTGGAATCTCCAAAGGAATTTTTTGGTCTCCCAAAGGAAATTACATCGCTTTTTATCAAAAAGATGAGAGTGACGTAGCCGATTATCCACTATTAAATATCAATGAAACTCCGGGAGAGTTAAATTCTATCAAGTATCCAATGGCTGGTCAGAAAAGTGAATATGGGAAACTTGGTATTTATGATGTAACGAAAGGTAACACTGCTTTTCTTGGATTGATAAAAAGAAAAATGATTCTCGAAACAGGAGAGGAGAAGGACGACCATTACCTCACCAATGTGACTTGGAGTCCATCTGAGGATAAAATATATATTGCCGAGGTAAATAGAGACCAAAATCATATGCAGTTCAACCAATATGACGTGAAAGGCAAGAACAAGGAGCGCACTATTTTTAAGGAAAAACATGATAAGTGGGTGGAGCCCGAGAATCCAGGATTTTTCTTTTCCAATAATGGAAATACGATGCTTTGGTTAAGTGAAAAAAGTGGATTTATGAATCTGTACAAAGTTGACCTTACTAATGGAAAATGGCAGACTTTGACTCAATTCGACTTTCCTATCACATCCTTTATTGGTACTAACGAGACCGGAAAAAATGCCTATGTGCAAGCCACTGGCGAGGATGGAAGACAAAAGCATATTTTCAAAGTGAATATTGAGTCGGGAGAAACAACGAGACTGACAGAGGTAAATGGAACTCACACAGCTCAATTGAGCTCTTCGGGAAGATACCTAATTGATTCTTATTCATCTATTTCAATCCCTCAAGTATCTCAGATTATAAATTGTACCACAGGCGAAAAGAAAGAGATTAACCGAGAGGAAAATCCTACAGCTGATTATAAAATGGCTCAATTAGAATTAGGTGAATTGACATCGAAAAGTGGTGAAAAGCTCTATAGCAGGTTGATAAAACCGAGTAATTTTGATCCATCCAAAAAGTATCCAGTTTTGATTTATGTATACGGAGGTCCACATGCACAAATGATTACCAACAGTTGGGGAGCAGGAGCAAGTATGTGGATGCATTGGATGGCAAATCAAGACTATTTGGTATTCACAGTAGATGGAAGAGGGTCTGCGAATAGAGGATTTAACTTTGAAAATCAAATTCATAGGCAAATTGGGGAGGTTGAAATGGAAGATCAATTGACTGGTGTGGAGTACTTAAAATCTCTCTCTTTTGTGGACTCAAAAAGAATGGCGGTTCACGGATGGAGTTATGGAGGATTTATGACTACCTCGCTAATGTTGAGAAACCCTGGAGTCTTTACAACAGCTGTGGCTGGAGGTCCTGTGATTGATTGGAAATGGTATGAAATTATGTACGGTGAAAGGTACATGGATTCACCCAAGGATAACCCAGAAGGGTACAGTAAAAATAGTTTGCTTCAATACGTAAAAAACTTGGAAGGAAAATTGTTATTAATTCACGGAACAATAGATGATGTTGTGGTGATGCAACATAATTTAGCCTTGGTTCAGCAATCGGTAAAAGATGGAATTCAATTAGATTTTTTTCCTTACCCGATGCATCCGCATAATGTGAGAGGCAAAGATAGAGTACACCTGATGACGAAAGTGTTGAGTTACGTAATAGAGAACAACCAATAACAAAATGACAAAAAGGGATTTTTTTAAAATGTTAATAAAATCGATTGGGCTATTCTTTCCATTTTCCATTGCATTCACCAATTTCCCGATGATTATGACACTGTTTGTGTCAAGCATTGAGTGGCAAATGTTCATAATGCTCTTGGGAGGTCTTGGTTTATTTGTTCTTATCTATGTTTTATTACTTGTAAAAACCGACAGAATTATTGAGGCATTGCGCTTGGATAAAGGGTTTGATGATTCTTCATTTAACCTTGGTATTTTGACGAATCAATCGCTTGCTCAATTGGCCATTTTAATTGTAGGACTAGCAATAATGTTTCATGTTTTACCCGATATAATAGTTTTCGTTAACTATGAATTCAATAAATTTGAGAACGAGATAAACTCCCATTTCATTGGTGCCTTAATTAAATTTTTACTTCCGGCTGTTTTAATGGTTAACAACAAAGTTATTGCATCATTTTTATTTAAGTAAATTGATAGATTCATACAGACATAAGGGATTACGGAAGCAACTGGCGGAACAAATAGCAAGAAAAGGAATCAAAGATTCCAGAGTAATTGAAGCAATTGGAACAGTTCCGAGACATTTCTTTTTAGATACTGCCTTTGCTGAGCATGCATACGAAAATAAAGCTTTTCCTATAGGTTCAGGACAAACCATTTCTCATCCATACACAGTGGCATTTCAGTCCGAATTATTACGAGTGGAGAAAGGTCATAAAGTACTTGAGATAGGAACAGGTTCGGGGTATCAAACTACGATATTATGCGAACTAGGTGCAAAAGTGTATTCTATTGAACGACAAAAAGAATTATTCGACAAAACGAAGAGAATTCTTACTAAAATGAATTACACCACAGTAAAACTATACTACGGTGACGGATACAAGGGTATTCCTGGTTGGGCACCTTACGATTCTATTATTGTTACTTGCGGAGCTCCTTTCGTACCAGAAGATCTTTTGGGACAGCTAAAAATAGGAGGGAGGCTAGTGATTCCCATTGGTGAGGAAAAACAGATTATGACATTGATCGAAAGAATTTCTGAGAACGAGTTTTCCAAAAAGACCTTTGGAGATTTTAAGTTTGTTCCCATGTTGGAGAGAAAAGCTAGGGATTAATATTTTCAAAACGTTTGTATTGATTAACTCTCTTACAAACCGAAGAAAATTACAAAATTGGTAGTTCTTTTTTTGCTTCCTTTTTTTATTTGGAAAAATCTTCCTATCTTACCTTTATGAAATTAAATGCGTTTCATAGAATCATTAGCAGCTTTCTCGCGCTATTTTTGTTTATTTCTGCCTCGGGGATATCTTTAAATATTCATTATTGTGGGCAGGAATTATTTGATTATGCCTTTTTTGGACACGTCACAACCTGCCAAAAGAAGGAGTTGCCAAATTCAGACAACCTTAGTTTCATTAACTCGAGTTGTTGCTCATTCGATAATTTTAAGATCGATACGTCCGATTCTTACAAATATTCTGAGTTTGACAAAGAGAGAACAGCTGATCTCATCCCGATTCTCCCATTATCCATAGTTAAAACGAAATCTGAGAGTTACATTTCACCCCAGATAGATAAGATACACCCGCCACCTGCCAATTGTCTTGACAATAAAATATACGCCAGAACACAGTCATTTTTAATTTGATTGAATTTATAATTCCTACTCCACAGATAACTTTTGGAGTTTATTGATTATAAACCTTTTAAGAAATATTATCTTTTCTTATAAACTTAATAAAAATGAAAAAACAACTTATTTTATTTGCAGTTATTATAACGAACATATACTGCACAGCTCAAACACAATTACACTTAAAAATTAATCACAAGGCCGGTACAAATCCTTTGGCTTTTTCAGATACTAATCAAAATAATTTATCAAATTCTTTTACCTTTTCGAGAATTCAATATTACCTCACGGTCGTTTCTATTACTCACGATGGTGGTACAATTACTCCTATTGACAAAGTTCTTTTGGTAGATGCAAGTTCTACAACTTTAGATTCTCTCACGAGTCTTACCATTACCAATCTAGAAAAAGTAACCCTTGCTGTAGGTGTTCATTCATCGCTTAATCACTTAGATCCTTCACTATATGCTGTTGGTCACCCGCTAGCACCAAAATCGCCAAGTATGCATTGGGGTTGGACTCCTGGATACAGATTCGTTGCAATGGAGGGGACCTCTCTTTCAATTTCACCATCTAGAGTGTTTGAATTGCATTCATTGGGAGACGTGAGCTTTTTTTATACGACAATCGCTACACAAGGAATTTCTTCCACAAACAAACTGACTATCGAAATAAATGCGGATTACTTGGAGGCACTTAGGGGCATAGATGTAAGCAATGGTCCCTTGAATCATGGGGAAAGTGCTGTGAATAAAAGACATTTGGATAATTTTAGAGATTACGTATTTACCTCGGTTGAAGGGAATCCTTCAGTTGGAATTCGAAACTTAGAAAAAGAACCTTTTGACTTCACTGTTTCTCCCAATCCATCCGTAGAAGGAAACGAAATTATTGTGCAGTTTGGTGAAGAAATAGTTGGAGGAACCTTAGTTGTATGCGATCTGAAAGGAAGCGTTGTTCTTCAGATGGCTATCACTTCAAAGAGCTTAACAATAAGAGAGCTAAAGAAAGGAAGCTATGTTTGTTCGATAAGAAAACAAGGAAATTCTGTAGCAAGTAGAAAATTAATTATCACTCATTAATTCTTGCGTTATGAAACTTTTCAACACGTTGTCGGTAATCTTGATTACTGTTGTAATACTACTTCATTCTTGTAAAAAAGAGGAAACGAATACAGCAGGACTTAGTTATAATCCAAGTGAGTACATTCTAGACTTCAGAGGATTAACTCCCCCTAGAATTCCAATAGATAATCCACTAACCAAACAAGGTGTTCAATTAGGAAGAATGCTTTTTTACGAAAAAATGTTGTCTGGAGATGGTACAATGTCTTGTAGTTCTTGCCATTCGCAATCTAATGGATTTTCAGATACAAATCGATTTTCAATAGGAATTCTTGGTTTGGCGGGAGGTAGACAGGCAATGGCAATTACCAATATGCTGTGGAATACTAATCAGTTTTTTTGGGACGGAAGAGCTAATTTATTGAGAGATCAATCTATTATGCCTATTCAAGATTCTCTAGAAATGCATGAAACTCTTCCTAATGTGGTGGAGAAACTGGCCAACTCACAAGTTTACAGAAATCAATTTTTTCTGGCATTTGGGAATACAGCGATAAACACTGAAAAAATCTCCTTAGCTCTAGAACAATTCATGAATTCTATTGTATCAAACAACAGCAAATTTGACAGAGAAGAAAGGGGAGAATATACATACACACCTTCCGAGCAAAGAGGAAAGGATTTGTTTTACACAGAGTACAACGCCTTTTTTCCAGCAACTTCAGGTGCAGATTGTGCGCATTGTCATTCGGGAGCAAATTTCGAGAATGATCGCTACATGAATAATGGACTGGATTCAGATGCGGATATGCAAGACGATGGAAGAATGAAAGTAACACTAGCTTCTTCTGACAAAGGAAAATTTAAAGTAACTTCCTTGAGAAACATTGAATTAACTCCGCCCTATATGCATGACGGCAGATTTACTACTCTTGAAGAAGTGGTAGAACACTACAACGGTGGACTTGCGTATTCTTCTACCATTGATCCGGCACTTGAAGCTACTCGAGCCACTGGGTTGTTTCTCACACCTCAGGATAAAATTGACTTAGTGAACTTCCTGAAGACTTTGACGGACCGAAAGTTAGTAACCGATACACAATATGGTTCTCCCTTTTAATGAGTGATACATTATGAATAAACGTCAGTTTTCTATTCTACTTGTTATTGCCTGTTTTTCTTCTTGTTACTTAGTCAAGAATGAGATCAAAAAGGAGAATTATCTCCTGCCAGAAATGAATGTGGATCCCGATAATTTACAGTCAAATGCACGGGAAGAATTGGGAAAAAAACTATTTTTTGATCCTGTTTTTTCTATTGATTCATCCATAAGTTGTGCGAGTTGTCACAATCCGACATTAGCATTTGCAGATACCCATCAATTTTCGGCTGGTGTTTTTGGGAGAGCAGGAGTAAGGAATGTTCCCAGTATCCTCAACATTGGGTTTCACCCTTACTTTTTAAGAGAGGGAAGTGTTCCTACAATTGAAATGCAAGCACTCATTCCCATTCAAGAAAAAAATGAATTTGCCCATAATATTGTAGATATTGCGAATCAATTAAAAGAAGATAAAGAATACGACAGGTTAAGTAAGTTGGGGTACGGAAGGGAGGTTGATCATTATGTGATAACCAGAGCTCTTGGAGCTTATCAAAGAACTCTAATCAGCAATAAGTCAAAATTTGATAAGTATATTGCTGGGAAAATGCAATTGTCGAGACAAGAAATGAAAGGGATGGATATTTTCTTTGGTAAAGGAAACTGCTCTAATTGTCATGGAGGGTATAATTTTACCTCATACAAACTCACGAATAATGGGTTGTACAAAAAGTATCATGACATTGGCAGAATGAGAGCATCCAAAGATTCTAGTGATTTAGCTCTATTCAAAACTCCATCCCTCCGAAACGTTTCCGTTACGCCACCGTACATGCATGATGGAAGCCTCTCAACTTTGTCAGCGGTGATTGCGCATTACAATGGAGGAGGAGAAGCACATCTAAATAAAGACCCCTTGATACAACCATTAGGCTTAACTCGCCAAGAAATGAAAAGTTTAGAATTGTTTTTGAATTGTTTGACTGACGAACGATTTCAAAAAATACCCTAGGAATGAAAAAAAACAGAAGAAATAAAATTATATTATTGTTTTCAGCGTTTTATTCTGTATTGGTTTTGTAGATTGTAAGAAACAAACGGCCATAAACGATACAACTCCTTTGTGGCACAATCAGTTAGATATACCGCTGGTTCCTTATAATTATCAATCACAAAATTTACATTCATTTTTTAACAATCAGTTCGTTCGAGTAGTAGATAATACTCCTATCAATAACCAAATTAGCAATTGGGGTGCTACATTGGGCAGAGTATTGTTCTACGACACGAGATTATCAAAAAACAACAGTATTTCTTGTGGTTCTTGTCACATTCAAAAATATGGGTTTAGCGATACAGCATCGTGGTGTTGGTGGGAATACTTACAGACCGATAGATATGTATCGTATTAAAAGTCCATCACTCAAAAATATTTCAATCAGAGCTCCGTATATGCATGACGGACGATTTTTAACACTGGATGATGTGATAGAACATTATAGTTCCGGTATTGCTGATCACAATTATGTGGATTCTCATTTCAAAACACCATCAGGAGTTTTTCAATTCAATTTGTCGCTACAAGAAAAAATTGAGTTAATTAGTTTTCTTAAAACCCTGACAGACGAGAAGCTATTAACCGATTCCAAGTTTAGTAATCCATTTAAAAAAGGCGTGAGAGTGAATTAATCTATAAACAATATATTTGTCTTATAATTTATATTATGTTAAATTGTGATTTCACAAACAATGGAAGCGCTACTTCTCATTCCTTCACAAATTTTGGACAATCCACCGAGTTTTTTCTTTTTTGATTTCTGTTGTGATTTCTACTCTTCTGTGAGGAATTTCGATTTTTACACGCAGGTTATTCACCAATTTAAATTTCAGACTAAAATAAAAATCTCCTGCAAGTAGTTTATTATGTTCCATAAAAAATGGCAAAAGATTATCAGCCAACCGAAAGATTAAACACTCTTAACGCTAATCCTATTTGTGAATTGGTATAATTTTCTAAAGAAATGGGAATTCCTAGGCCTAAGTATCGAGATTCGTATCTTGCCGAAACAGTCATTAAATTTGTTCGTTCCACTCCATAAACATTACTTATAAACGGAAATTTTTGAACAAGAGTTGTGTTAAGGTAAATTTGATCATTTATATAATAATCAACTTGTGCTTAGATAGCTGACTGAAGCCAACTTCTTACTTTATCACCATTTTTGCTCGAGTTTAGGTTTTCGCTCAGCTCGTCAATATCTGTAATGTTATCGATGTCGTGTGTTTCGTCAAACTTCTCCGAAAAACTATAGGTTGTAAAGTTCACAAAACCAATATCTAACAGCGAAAACCCTACCTTGTATTGAAAATCTCTGTACTGGTATCCTGTTCTTCTCCAATGAGGAATATCCGTTAGCTGTGGTTTTTATTTTTTTGTAGTGGATTCCTGCACTTAGGAAATCCCTTACCCGCATCGAATGCTGGCTCTACAAATGAAAACTTTCCGTCAGTGGAAATTAAATCAACTTCATCTACCTCTCGAACAATTACATTGGCTGATTGAACTAGTAAATTAGTTTGCTGGACTCCATACAATCTTTTTACCGATACAGCCGCTGTCCAGAGATTATTGTTCTTCGCAGCCAATATTCTCCCAAACGTGATTCCTACTTCTCCCCAAGCCATTGTTTTTATTCGGCCATTTCTAAATTCGTATTCTCCAATGTCCTCTTGTTCCAAGGTTTCGTTTATGGCATATTTAGCTAATTCTCCTGGTATTCTGTTTATGTTTACCACTCCCCTAGCTCCAGTAAATAAAGAGATTGCATTAATGCCTAGCTAAATACTTATTGCTTAACCTCTTACTTCTGCATCCGTATAGTTTCTTATATTTCTCAATGTTGTTTTTACCTCTATATCTTGATTAAGGAATTCAAAGTTGAGCCAGTTAGCATCAGGAAAAAAGGCCGCATTATTTCGGAAATAACTATTCGCTCCGAGACCATTGATATCCAACCAAACTTTCGAATTTATCAGGTTACTTGGGT
>Ga0255752_10003691_pt1 | contig 15823 bp, 9 predicted proteins | sample 011ome_25_FD_179952 | JGI IMG/M metagenome (GOLD analysis project Ga0255752, IMG submission 179952) | Coastal salt marsh microbial communities from the Groves Creek Marsh, Skidaway Island, Georgia - 011512CT metaG (version 2) | ecosystem: Environmental > Aquatic > Marine > Intertidal zone > Salt...
TTGGATTGTACAGCTCTACATTGGCGATGTATTTGCTATCTATTGGTTTACCTACCCCATCACACTACGGATGGGTGTTATTGGTTATATCTTCTTTTGGAAACTTAAAGAGATTAAAAACAGAAGACATATACCGAAATGGATAACATAACACAAATAATCATTACCGTTGCTACCGTTGCTGGTTCGGCAGGGATATGGAAGTTCTTTGAAGCTCGCCTAAGAGTGAAGTCTGAAGAGAAAAAAACAGAACGAGAAAACAGTGACGGAGTGCAATACAGAGATGACTTGAAGAACAGGGTGCGCAACATGGAAGCACTCTTAGCAGCTAGTGCTGAAGAGAAGGACGAGCTACGTAATCAAGTATTAGCACTTACTCAAGAGGTATCTGCATTACGTGTTAAAGTAGAATTCTTAGAGCGTGAAAACGACAGACTAAAGAATAAATAGCTGTTTTACAGACTGTTTGAAAAGTATAAGTATAAAAGTGTTAATTTTGTAACACAATAAATTTAATTAAACATGGAAAACGGACAAGAAAAACAAATTGAAGATCAGCTAGGTGATGCTGGTTTCAGCTTTTCAGATACAATGCCAGAAGGAGTAGAAGATGCTCCACAGCCTGTGCCTGATAGTTTTGACATAGATTTAAGTACTCCGGTACAAGATGAGCCGCAACCAGTAGTGGAATCGGCACAACCAGAACAGCAAGTAGAAGAACAACCTACAGCTGTTGAAGAGCCAGTGGCGGAAGCTACTAGCGAAAGTTCTTTAAATACGGAAACACCTGTTGCAGAAGAGGTGACATTAGATGAATCCGCTGTATCTCGTTACGTTAGTGAAAGGCTAGGCGTTGAGTTAGAGAGTATTGATCAATTGGCACAGTTTCTACAGCAGACACAACAGCAGCAGCAACCTACTATTGACGAGCGTGTTAAAGTAATTGCGGACTTTGTTGAGCAGACTGGTCGTAACCCAGAAGACTGGTTTAGATACCAGGCATTGAATCCGTCCGAAATGGACGACATGACTGCCGTGCGTATCTCAATGTCTAATGAGTATCCTAACCTTAGTGGTGATGAGATTGATATGTTGGTCGGCTCAAAGTATAAGCTTGACGAAGATTATCATACAGAGGACGAAGTAAAGCTTAGCAAGCTCCAATTGAAGATTGATGCTGATAAAGCAAGACAGGGTATTGACCAACTACGTAGTCAGTTCACTGCTCCTGCTAAACCTCAAGAGGAGCCTGTTCAGTCTCCAATTGATGAACGTTGGATCAATAATATGAAAGAGCAAACCAATAACCTTGATGCTGTAACCTTTGAGTTGGCTGATGGTAAGGAGTTTGAGTTTGGTATTAATGATTCGTACCGCAGTCAGTTGATTGACAAGAACACAAATCTTGAATCGTTCTTTGACCAGTACATTGACCAACAGGGAAACTGGGATTACGACAAGTTTAACATTCACCAAACGCTGGTAGATAACATTGATGCGATTGCTAAATCATTGTACCAGCAAGGACTGAGTGATGGACAGCGTAAGGTAGTTGACCAGGCGGCTAACGTACAGACAAAGAGCCCGGGTGTAGGCACGGCACAGCCTACAGACAATGTCTCACAGCAGATCTTAGATGCTCTGGGTGTAGACAAGACTTTGAAATTTTTCTAAAACATAAAAACTTTAAACAATGAGTTTAAAAACAGGACAGCCATCTATTAGCGGTGGCGTACAGAGCGCATTCAAGCGCTTAGACCCAGCAAAGTACACCTCTCTAGGTGACTTTATTGATGAAGTAAACCGCCCCGATATTCGTGAGGCGTTGGTAAAGACGTACGGTGATCAAGGTATCACTGGCTTCTTGCAAATGACAGGTGCTGTAAAAGGCGCAGGAACAGCTGACAAAGTTCAGTGGTGGGAAGAAACTCGCTTGCACGCACGCCAAACTGGTGACTGGCAAGCTGATGGTACTATTGACGTAACAAACGCTGACGAAAAACTTTACGCTCGTGAGAACGATGTATTGTTGATTGGTCAAGGTCGTTACTTGGTTAGTGACATTGCTGACAACAGCACGTTCTACACGTTGACTGTATCTGCTTTGGACGGATCTTCTAACCCTACTACTGGTGCTGTTGATGCTGCTATCATCGGTAACTTGTACGCTCAAGGAGATACTCAGCCTTCTGAGTACTTGGAAAGCAACGTTGTATTGCGTGAGAACCCATACATGATCTTGAAAGAAACATTCAAGGTAACTGGTTCACAAGCTACAAACATTGGCTACATCAACCTTGGTAACGGTGACTACCGTTGGTACATCAAAGGTGAGATGGATACTCGTCAGCGTTTCCTAGACAAGCGTGAAATGATGATGTTGCTAGGTGAGAAGACTGCTTCTCCTATCACAGTAAACGGAAAATCTGTTGAAGGTTCTGAAGGTTACTTTGCAGCAATTGAAGATCGTGGTCTTGTTGAGACTGGTGGTACTGTTAGCACTTTGCCAGAGCTTGATGCAATCATCACTCAATTGGATAAGCAAGGTTCTGCTCCTGAGTACGCTGTATACGGCAACACTGCACAGATGTTGGCTTTGGATGACATGGTAGCTTCATTGAATGGCGCTGCTGGATTTGGTGATCCAACTAACGGTCCTATGGCTTACGGTGCATTCCAAAATGCTGAGCAAGCTGTGAAGTTAGGATTCAAATCATTCACTCGTGGTGGATACACATTCCACAACAAGTCTTGGAAGTTGTTGAACGATCCAACATTGTTGGGCGGATCTGCTTTCCAAGGTGTAATGATCCCTATGACTTCTGTAATTGATCCTAAGACTGGTAGCCGTGCTGCTGCTCTAGAGATGAACTACAAAGCTGTAGATGGTTACTCTCGTGAAATGGAGCACTGGATGACAGGTTCTATCTTGGGTGTTACTAACACCAACGATGATAGCTTGCAATTCAACTACCGTTCTGAGTGCAACTTGGTAACTCGTGCTGCTAACCAACACGTGTTGATCCGTACTGCATAGTATGGTTTTATATAGGGAAGGGGCTTAGGCTCCTTCCTTTTTTATTTTCTATTTCAATTAAATTATTATTACAATGGCAAATACAGCTCCGGCTAAGAAAGCCCCTGGTCGCCCTAAGAAGGTAGAATCAGAAACAATAACAGCTCCAGTAGCTAAGCCTGTAGACTATAAAGTAAAGCAGGTAATCAATACAGAAACAACAAAGTTTTACGAGATCGTTAAAGGTGGTGGTATTATGTGCCGCATCAAATCAGAAGTAACTGTTTACGATCCAGTAGAAAAAATAACAATGGCATTGCGCTATTGTCCTAATGAACGTACAATCGTACGTGATGAACAAAGTCAATATGCAAGACGTGAGCACATTGTGTTCAATGATAAGATGCTTGCTGTTGAGTATACAAATCCAAATCTTATTGAATTCCTTGATCGTCATCCAGACAATGTAGCTAATGGCGGTAGCATCTTTAAAGAGATTGACAAAGCTAAGTCAGCTGAAGAGGAATTAGATAAAGAGTTTGCTGTGCATGAAGCTGTCGCTATGATTCGTGAGAAGTCCATAGAAGAGCTTTTACCTGTGGCGATGGCTCTAGGTATCAACATTAAACAAAAGAACGTAGAGATTAAGCGTGAGATGCTTAATGATGCTAAGAAGAATCCTTCTAAGTTTATCTCAATGTTTGACAATCCAACAGTTAAATGTCGTTCTGCTGTTATGCAGGCTATTGATTTCCAAATCTTGAAGTCAAACAAGAATGGATTGTACTGGTTTGACAGCAATAGATTAATCGTGTCTACTCCTCCTGGATCAGCTACTGTAGATATTGCAGTACGATTCTTTATGACAGAAAAAGGAGCTGAGACATACGACCAGATCTTATCTGAATTAGATAAAATCTAAAGTTCTGTATAACAGAATGTTAAGCAGAGGGGCACTAAATGTGCCCCTTTTTCTTTTCGTATATTTGTACTAGATAATATTTCACAAATGGCAAGCGTAAATAGAGTATACACGGCACTGAAAGATTTGGTGAACAAGGACCAGAAGGGTTTTGTTTCTCCGTCTATCTTCAACAGCTTTGCTGGTCTAGCTCAAATGAACATATACAACAGATTGTTTGACGAGCATCGTAATGCGATGAAGTTCCGTAGAGCTGGTGTAGATCCTGGTAAAAGTTTAGGCAAGACTAAACTTGTTGAGGAAGATCTTTCTGTATTTCAGAAGAAATCTAAACTAACTCAAGCTAATGGTGTATTTGAAAAGCCTTCTGACTTTGGTCGGTTGTCTTCTATTACAACTAACAGCAGTTATGTATTTAGTACAACGGTAGGTACTAACGTGCAAGTAATGCACAGTCAAGAAGATATTGATAGAGCTTTGATGAGCGACCTATCTAACCCAAGTGCTGAGTCTCCTATCGCTTTGATGGGTGATGTAATTGAGGTGTTCCCTAACACCATTAAAAAGATTGAGCTACGTTACTATAAGCAGCCAGAGGGATTGAACCCTGTAACAGGAGCTAAGACAGCCTCACAACCTAAGTTTGGTTACACTACTTCTATTCCTGGTGTTGAGCTGTACGATCCTACAAACAGTGTAGACTTTGAGTTGCCAGAACATTTCTTTTCTGACCTCGTAGTAGAGATTGCTCAGATGATTGGTATTAACCTGCGTGATGCAGCTGTTGCACAATATGCAGCTGTTGAAAAGCAGAAAGAAGAGAATAAATAATGTCTTTAGAAACAGTATCTATAAATCAGGTAGTTAATGACTTCATGCTTACAATGGGGTATGATGACTATGCTAACAACGCCTCAGAGGTTGTTGTACGTAACTTTGCATTGCGTGGTATACGTGAGCTTGGGTTTGACATGGGTCTAAAGATAAAGGCTTTAGAAATTGCTGTAAATCAAACCAATGGAACAGCAACACTACCTGCTGATTTTGTAGGGCTGTTAAAGCTTGGTGTTATTGGTGCAGATGGGTTGGTTTATCAGTTTGTGGAGAACAGAAATATCAACTTAATTGCAAACCGGGGACGAGATGTTATTCCTAATTACAGTGCGTTTGATTCTGAAGTATACAGAAACTATATCGCAAATGGCTCACAGGGCAGGTTATACGGCATGGGCGGTGGTAAAGGCGCTGGCGAATACCGTATTAACTTTGATCAAAATAGGATAGAGCTTTCTACGAATGTAGGCTCTAACACTATTGCTATTGAATACATTGCTGATGAAGCGCTTTCAGAAAGTCCTACGGTACATAAGTTTGCTGAAGAAGCGCTACGTACTTATATATACTACAAGCTGGTAGAACGTAAAAGCAATGTGCCTGCTAATGAAAAGGCACGAGCTCGTCAAGAATATTACAACGAGCGCAGAAAAGCTAATGCACGAATGAAGTCGTTTGGCAAGTTGGATGCACTAGCAACAATTAGAAAAAATTTCCGTCAATCGCCTAAGTACTAATTATGGCTATAGATAAGCTAACCCCTAGGTATCTCAACAAAGACAACGATGAGCGTCTAATCAAGCCTGTAGAGATGACTGATGCGTTAAACGTACGTATTTCTACTGAAGATGATGGTGATGCTATGGTCTTAAAGAATGCTTATGGTAATACAGAGATTACGTTAAACACTGCACTACCTGCTGGCACAAACAAGGTTATTGGATCAGTAGCTGTAGAGCAGAGTGGTAGTATCTATTACTTTGTTTGGAACAGCAACGATAATCACTGTATATACAAGTATAGCACTGGTAATGATTCAGCGTCACAGGTGTACAAAGATTCTGTGTTAGAGTTCTCTAGAAACGGATTTGTAAAAGGTAACGTAATCATTACAGAAAGTGGAGACGAGCTTTTATACTTTAATGATAGTCTGTCCGATCCTAAGAAGATTAATGCTTCTAAAGCACTGCGTAATGAATACCCTGCTAAGTTTTACAACGGTACTGACGAAGAGAAGTTATTGTTCTTAACAGTTGCTAAGCAGCCACCTTTAAAAGCTCCTACTTATAATATTGTAAATAACCCCAATGTAAAAGACAACAGGATTAAAGAGAAGGTGTTCCAATTTGCGTACAAGTATGTGTATGCTGATGGTGAACACAGTGCCTTGAGTCCTTATTCTTCTGCTGCTGTTTCTGTTGCTCAATTGCGTGATGGATTTAATACAGAGTCTGCAAAAGACTTTTACAACCAGATAGATGTTTACGTGCGTCACAGTGTGGCTGACGTAGACAAGATTGTAGTGTATGCTCGCAACGGTAATAGCGGTGTGTTCTACGAGATAGATGAAATTGACAACAATGGCACATCTAACGTTCACACCGTCAACTTTACAAACAGTGTTATCGGTTCAGCACTCTCAGAAACAGAAACACAAAAGCTGTATGATAATGTACCTCAGCTTGCAGACTCTCAAGAAATTGTCTCAGGGCGTTTAATGTATGGCGGGTACACAGAAGGATATCCAAACATTGATTCAGATGTAAATTTAATTCCTAACTACAAGTATGTAGATGATTCTTTAAAGATGAACTTTACATACGGTGCAACTTATAATGTAAATATAGATTACTCTGGATTACCATCTGTGTTTGATGAAGACAGAACATTACATTTGAACCTTCATTTTAATGCAGATAAGGTAACCATTACAGATACAGCGCAAAATTATTTAGACATCAGTCTTAATGTGTATCACTCTGATGAGGATGGCACAAACAGCGACACAACTAACATATCAAGAGTTAAAAATGGTATTGTCTCCGGTATTACTCCACTTATTATTCGTGAAAGCATTAGTGTCAGCGCAGGCGACACGTTAGCAGATGTTAAAAGTGCATTATATAATTTGATGCACAATAAAATGTATACTACTAAGCTGTATCCACTGGCTAACGGAGATTCATTAAGTACATTAAACGCTAGTGGTACTAGCTGGTTTACGGCTGAGGGTGGAGAGTTTAAAGGTGAGCTTACATTTAGATGTGTGGCAGCATTCAACGGCAGCTCTTTGATATTCAATGCAGATATACTTGATGTATACTTAGTGTCTTTCTTCAAAGGGGCTAATAAGCAAGATATTATTAGAGCTGGTAGAGCCTATCTAAACAACAGTGATTCAAGTACAAGCTTTGTAGCTTCATTTACAGGTAAAACTTTATACAGTACTGGTGTATTCTTGAAAGACATAGATGTATCTAAAACATTTAAGTCAGGATCTTCTCACAAGTTGGGTATCGTATACTACGATGACAGAAACAGAAGCACAGGTGTTCAGGAGCTGGGAGATGTATTCATAGAGCCATTGAACAATCGTAGTGATGAAAACAATTTAAAGGGTGCTTCTAGTGTTGTAATGCGTATTAATCATACGCCTCCGTCTTTTGCTAAAAAGTGGGCTCCTGTATATGTTGGTAAAGGACAAACAGAGTCAAAGTTTATATACGGAATTGGCGGAGCATTTAATCCTATCAATGAAAGTGGATCTTTATTTTCAGCGTCTACTAAGCGTATATATCTTTCATTAAACACATTATTCAATAAAAAAGACAGCTATACAGAAGCGTTTAATGCTGGTATTGAATATGCATACGAGCCAGGAGATATGCTTCGTATTATATCTTACGGTAATAACTCTGTATCAAATAAGACTTTTAGAGTAGTGGGATTTGAAACTCTTGTTGATGACGTAGAAAATCCAATATTTGATGAGTCTACAGATGACATGAAAGAGTACACTACTGGTGATTTTTTGATCATTGAAGAGAACACGACTGCATCTGGATTCACTATCAAAGACATAGAAGAGAATACTAGTAACTGGTTTGACAAGTGTGTTATAGAAGTTTACAATTCAGAAACTTCCGCAAAGCAAAACATTTATTATGAGATAGGTAGTACATATGATGTCTCAAATGGTGTTCACGTTGACGACCGTGTTTCCGCTACACTAGATTTATCTATTACATCTTCTGTATCTGGTGATTTAGAAGGTAATACCTTAACTAGGATATTTAAAGGCGATACAATTACAGTAGGGTCTAACACCATTACTATTGGAAACGTTTATAAAAATGTAAACACTTACTACTTTTACGCAACAGACAAGTCAATCACTCCTTTAGCTGTTGGTTCATATTCTTCAGCTACTGTAACAAACACAGATAAGGTTATTGAGGTATCAAATGGTGATGCATATTTAAGACCTAGATTAATATTTGCAGCAGGACAACAAATTCTAAGAAGTGATTTAAGGAAGATGCCTGGATATAACGGTATTGTTTCTTTTATTGATGATTATTCTGTAAGCGATTTCTTTGACTCTAAGAGTAGTTCTATTGGTCGTCCTATAGCTTATATACCTAACGCTGAAACACTCAAGCGTAAGGGCTCTATTACGTACTCAGATACGTACGTTATTGATGCATACAAGAATGGATTATCCTCATTTAACTTGTCGTTAGCCAACTTTAAAGATTTTGCTTACGAGCACGGTTCTATTAAGTCGCTTGTTGGATACAACCAGAAGTTATATTTTATACAGGAAGATCGCTGTGGTTCGGTTGCTGTTAACAGAAATGTAATTACAACAGCTCAGGGAGATAATCTTGTGGCATTGAGCACTAATATCCTACAGTCAGAGCAATATTACGCTGGAAACTATGGAACGCAAAACCCAGAAAGTGTTGCTCATAAAGATGGTAACGTATACTTTGTTGATGCAAATGCTGGAAAAGTTGTCTCATTGGGCAACTCTGGCATGACGTTGATCAGTGATACAAACATGGAGTCTTATTTTACAGATAAGTTTGATATCATTAGCAACAATCAGCCAAAGCTTATGCCTTCTGGTATAGACTCAGAAAATGATGAGTACATTATTTCTACAGATGAGATCACCGAAGCTAGAGTAATTGTAAACTCTGGAGAGTACGAATACAAAGCTACCTTAGACTCTACAGGAACACAGGTGCTCGCACAAACTTCTTATAATCCCTCAGCTGTTTTTTCTTTTAGCACAGATGTCAGGGACTTTGACGATATGTGTGACAACTTTGATAACAGTTTAGGTGCAGTAGTGTATCTAGATGAGCTAGCTAACGGAGCACCTATTTATGTAAGCCAGCCGTTCCAAACAAGTAATTTGTATGGTATAGCTACAAATAAGACGTATGACTTTTTTATTGCTATCAATGTAAATATGTTCTTACCTGGCTTTACTTTTGATAACGGGTATTGTGACACTGATGATGAAGGTTCAATCTCCACAGGGTCTGTTGTACTAAATAGTTTTGCTACAGCATACTCTATTAAAAATCGTGTATGGACAACAGAATACTCTTACGTTCCAGAAGATATCGTAAGTGTGCATAATACTATGTTCTCATTCAAGAATGGTAAAATATACAAGCACGTAGAAACAGCAAATAGAAATACATTCTATGGTGCAGCTACAGCAGAGTCTGTTGTTGAGGTAGTATCTCGTAAATCTCCATCAGCTATTAAAACTTTTGAGAGCCTTTCTCTTGAGGGCAATGCTGCATGGGATGCTGTTATATCTACTACAAATCAATCAGCTACTATTGATGACACATCGTTTAAAGAAAAAGAAGGTATGTACTACACTTACGTACATGGTTCTACTACTTCTAGAAACGGTATTACAGACATTGTAAGCACTACTAGTACAAATGAATTCTTTGGTCTTGGTGTAGTAGATAGTGTATCAAATGATACTATCACATTTAAAAACAATATAGCATCTATGAGTTTTCCTCTTGGAGCTACATCTTACCTGTATAAAATTAACGGTTCACAACTAGATGCGTTATCACTAACAGCTAGTAGCATTTCCGGTGTAAAAGATTTAACTTGTAATGCAACTGTTAGTAATGTCGTACAGAACGATGTAATTGTTTTAGTTGCTGATTCAGCTGTTGAGGGAGATCAAATCAGAGATTACTACGCTAAAATTAGATTAACAAAAACAGATACAAATCCTGTAGAGTTGTTTGCCATAAATGCTGTGGTTGCGGACTCTAAGGCACATAATTAAAATACGTAAATTTGCACTATGGATCCAATTACAACGTCACTTCTTGTAGCGGAGGGTGTAGCCGGTCTCGGAAAGGCTGGCTATGGTCTATATCAGCAGCGTGCTGGTAGAGAAGCGCTAGCTGGTGTAGAGGAGGCTTCACGCATGAAACCTGCTGAATATGCTGAGATGCTTAAACAAGCTAAAGCAGGGCAGGCTGTTCAACAACGCATTGATGAGATTAACAGAGCGCTATCTACATCTACAGAAGCTTTACAACAGTTGGGTTCTCGTGCTGTTATTGGTGGTATTGGCAAAGTTACACAGGCGGGTACAACAGCAACCAATCAATTACTAAGTCAACAGCAAAGAGATATCATGAGTGCTTTAGGCGCTAGTGCTATGGGTTCTGAGCGTCAGATTGCTCGTGACACACAGCGTGAGTTGATGCAAACACAGATGGCACAAAACGCTATTAACGCTGGTGTACAAAACCTTGTAGGTGGTATCTCCGATATTGGAGGAACACTCGGTTACACAGCTGCAATTGGCGCTGGTTCTAAATCTGGTTCTGATTTAAATACGTCAGCAAGAGCTGAAAATTTAACTAAGCAAACGCAATCAGATATTTTTGAAAATCAGTTTAATCAAGATCCTTTAGTTAACAAACAATCACCTGCTTCCTCAGGAGTGTCAGCTGAAGAGTTTAAAAAACTTTTTGAAGGATTTGATGGAGAACTATCTTTAACTGGATTAGAAGATGTTCAGGAAATGGATCAAGGTGGTGTTGTGAAAACTCCTGGTGAGTTTAACCACAACAGCAATCCTATCTATATGGTTCAGGACGGAGATGTAATTGGAGAGATGACAGGTGATGAATATGTATTAAACCCACCGCAAGCTAAAAAGATTGCAGCGCAGTCTAAATATTTCCGCAATCTGTTAAAGACAAAAAGATTTAAGTAATGGCAGATTTTGTACCAAGCACTATAATTCAAACACCAGACTTTCTTGGTATGGCGCAACAACGCCAGAATCAAATCAAGAAAGAGAAGTTAGCTACTGCGAATTTCATCAGCGACTATAAGCAAACAGGTGAAAACTATCTTGAAGGCTTTATACCAGGTGTCCAACAAGAATGGAATCAGGTAGAGTCTGCTATGAATGCTGTTGCTGCTGATGATAATATATCTACTCGTAGAGCATTAGATAACGCTTATGCTAATTATGCTAGAGTAGCTGGTACAGCTAAAGCATTAACAGAGGGGTATCATACAAACCTATCGGCATTTAGAGCAGACCCATCTTCATTTGGTTTATCTTATTCTGAGGTAGATGATCTTTCTAAAATGTATAGATACAGCTCTAGAACACCAGATGGAATCTTAGCTGATAGTGATTTTGTGATTCCAAAATCAAAAGAGTTTGAGTTAAAGAATCCTGTAGACATGGCTGAAGAACTTATTTCTAAGTTAGATGATAGGATTAAAACAGAATTCTATAACGAGAACACAGGAAGATACAATACAACAGCAATCCTAGATGAGGTTCGCTGGATGACTAGTACTTATGTAAACAAAGATCCTGATAACCTTAACATGGCTACAGTATGGGGAGGTCTTGATTTGGGATTGACGGGTCAAAAGAAAATAAGAAATGAAGCTGAGTACCAGTTTATTATGTCGCAGCCAGAGGAAATGCTTGGAAAAATGTCTTTGCGTTTTGAAGATGCTGTAGTTGAGGCTTCTAAAAAATTGATCCCAAGAGAAGGCACACAGCTTTCAGAACAAGGCAAAGAAGCCAAGTCTCTTGAAGGAATGAGTGGATATAAGTTACCTTCTTTGTTGGTATACGGTTCTAAGTCTGGATTATCAAAAGATGTTACAGCATTCCCTATACCAGAAGACAAACAGATAGAAACATCTAAGAAATACGATGAGGTTAAAGATGCTCAGGGTCGCTCTAAAGAATTGAAAGAGAATATTACTGAGGTAATGGTTGACGCTAATGGTCAAATACTCGTTAAAGTTCAGGGTAGGTTTAAAGATAAGAATGGCAAATCATTGCCTCCGGGTGTCGCAGCTGTTCTTACAGGTGTAGGCGGTGTAGAAGTTGACAGCATGAGAGATGTGTACACAACGATTAGACCTGCTGATCCTAGTGAAATAACAAGGCTAGAAAACTCTGGATTTAAAGATGTTATAAGTAAAATGAAGCAAGGAAATTTAGATTTGTCTGTCAACGTATCTGATCCAGCTGGTCTCAACGCTTCTAATAATTCCGTAAATTCGCAGGGTGTGGGTTCTTTAAAATTGCCGTTACAAGCAAAGCCATAACAAACGCCTAATAAAAAAGATTTGATATGCCTGATGAAAAGTTGTCAATCCAGGATTTTGCAGCAAAAATAAAAGCACAATACCCTGAGTACGAAGCTTACGATGATACTGTATTGGTAGATGCGATGTTGCAAAAGTATCCTGTCTACAAAGCGCAGGTCGACTATAATCCAAAAAAAAAAGAACCTACCGATTCAGAATCTTTGGATGGTCAGTCACAATTACAAACAGCTGAACCTGAGATAAAGAATCCTTGGTATGACTCTTTCAAAGAGTCTGTAAAGTCTTGGGATAAAGCAACATCAGCAGCCATTTACCAAAGTGGTATAATGAATGTCCCTGTTCTTTCCGAGCTTGTGGCTGGATCAAATAGAATAGCATCTGGTTTATTAGATTATGTAGACGGTACATTCAGAGAGCTTTCTGTAATGATGGCTCCAGACAACCCACTTACATACAGCATCAAAAAAGCTTACGAGCAAGATGGATCTTCTGTTTTAGGAGAGACTGATTTGTCTAGAATTGCAGATTACTACGACAAGTCATCTAATGATATAATGAACAAGCGCTATGAATCAGCGGGTATATCTCAAGAAGATTTAGAAAAAGGTATAACAGGACTTGCTTTAGATGGCGACTTTACAAAGTCTGCTTTCTTGCTGTTTAGTGGCGCTACCCAAGCTATTCCATCTGTTGCTCTTGCTGCCACCACAGGTCTTACAACAGTATCTTTAAGTGCTGCTGGTAACAAGTATCGAGAAATAAAAGATAATCCAGCATACTCCCCAACAGAAAAGCTGTTGTTCATGAACGCTGCTGGTCTTGTTGAAGGTCTTTCTGAGCGCATGGGAGGAAGAGATCTCGCAGATTTTAGACGCATATTAAGTAATCCTGCTGCGGCTAATCAGTATAGAAATGCTTTTATCACAACAGCAAAAGAAAGTAATTTATATAAAGAACTTTTAAAGTCAGGTCTTGAAGAAGGATTTGAAGAAGCTCTTGTAACCTCTTACGATCAAATGGTCACCTCTATCAAAGAGGGTAAGGCTATTGAGATTAACAAGATTATTGATGACTTCCTTGTAGGTTTCGTTCCTGGTGCTGGTACTAATGTTGTTGCTAACGGTATGAGCGCTAGAGGTAGCCTAAAGAATGAGCAGGCTCGTAGAGAATACGCTGAGAAAATAGAAAAGTTAAAAGAGAGAGCGGCAAATGATGCTGCGGAATCTGCAAGCATTAATGATTTTATTAATAAAGAAGCTATTAATCTTCGCGCACTCATTGAGAAAGACATGGATTTCTTTTCCAATTTTTCAAAAGAAGATCAAGATAGAGTGCGTTCTATTGACCAAGAGTTAAACAAACTTGCACAAGAGTCTAAAATTATTGGAGATGCTGAAACCAATATTGAAAGACAGACAAGAGCTAAAGAGTTAATAGACGAAAAAAATATTATTGAGTCTAAGTATAGAGATGCTAGGACTAATGCAATAATGGATGCAGCAACTCCAGAACAGCTGAAGAATCTTAGCAATCTGGAGGTAATGCTTGATAAAAAGAAAAAGATACTAGAGAACGGCTCATACAATCAGGGTGCTAGAGATGTTATTCAAAAACAAGCTGATGGCATTAAAGCTCAGATAGACCAACTAACTAAAGAAATTCTAGGGGACAAGAAGTTTGAGGGTGAGCCAGAACCAACACCAGTAACAGTAGAATTAGATCCAAAAGTTCCTCAGAAATTTGAGGACCTAACCTCTGGTCGTGTTGTAATGAAAACACCTAAAGGGAAAACCGTAAGCGGTAGACTAGTAGATGAAGGTGGTGGTAAGATATCTCTAACAACAGATGACAATCAAATCATAGAGATAGGCAACATTAAAGATCTTGTTGGTAAAGATGCTGCTGATCTTGGCTTAGCAAAAGCAGAAGACATTGTTTCAATTGATGGTAATGAAATTACTGTCAGTGGTGATGGATTAAATCAAAGAGATCCTCAGAAGTTCATAAACAACTATAGCGACCCTCTAGCAGCGATTAATCGTGATGAGAATGGTATTATACAATCTGTCACTTTGGATACGCCAGAAGGCAATAAAAGAACGTTTAGAGGTAATATAGGTGATGAGATTGCTTATAACATTATCATGTCTCAATTTGAGAGTGATCAAGAACTAGAAAAAGAATTAGAAAACTTAGCACAACAAGATGAAGAAACAGACACAGAGCTTACCCCGACTCCAGAAGCTGAAGTCGCTCCCGCTCCAGAAACAACTCCAGATACTGAGCAAGCTCCAGAAGTTCAACCAGAACCAGAAGTAGAGCCAGAAGTGGAACCAGAACCTGCTCCTGAGACAGAAGCTGAGGTAACAGCACAACCTGAACCGGAGCCTTCTCCAGAGGCGGGAACCGAGGTAACACCTCAAGAGGAGGTAGAGCCAGCCTTTACTGATTGGCTAGAGAGAGCAGAATACTTTAAGAAAAATCCAGATTCTAGATTAACTATTGAAGGACCTGTTTTCCCTAAAAGTTATGGGTTAGATATGTCTGTTGGTATTGAATTGTACCCTAACGGAATGTATTACATTAATGTATATTATGATGTAAGGCGAAAAGGACAGGCTTTTGGAAGTACTTCTATACCATTGAAGGCAGATTTTTTAACAGGTCTTCCTTTTGAAGAAGCTTTAGGTGATGCTTTTTCAGGTATTGATCAAAAAATTTCTCCAATTAGCAATCCTGTATATACAGAGAAAGAGATTTTTAAAATTACTGGCTTGATCTACAATTGGAAGCAAGAAACAATTGCTAATAAGGAGTCTATTCTACCTAGCAAGCCCTCCAAAAAAACAGATGCGGTAGATGTAGATATGCCGAGCAGGTTTGAAGCTAGTGGTGACATGACTAGTGGAAACCCTAACGTGCAATGGAAAAATGAAGAGGACTTTTACTCTCAGGTTACCAGAGGCACGGGTATGTCAGATGAATTTAGAAAGCAAGTAGCTACCGCAGCTGTTATCAATACCGCTAAAAGAGACAAGGCAGTACTTGAAGGTGGAAAACCTGTATCAAATAATGATCTTGTAAATAAACCTCTTGACAGTATAGAAAGGTTTAGAGTAAGCAATCAAGGTAAGGTAGAATACTTTGCAGGTAGAGAGATGAGCCCGGGAAAAGGCTGGAAAGCTGTGTATGGTACACCTTTAGTATCTAAAATTGTAGATGCAGATGATGTATTAACTAAAGCAGGCTTAAAAAAAGAGGAAGCTCCTGAGGTAAAGCCTACTTCCAAAGGAAAAGAAAAACCACAGACAGGAAAAAAATCTATACCTAGCAATCAAGATATCATCGATGCTGAAACTGGCACTCCATTGAGTCTGAAAAAAGATTCTGATATTAAG
>Ga0255752_10003704_pt1 | contig 15795 bp, 14 predicted proteins | sample 011ome_25_FD_179952 | JGI IMG/M metagenome (GOLD analysis project Ga0255752, IMG submission 179952) | Coastal salt marsh microbial communities from the Groves Creek Marsh, Skidaway Island, Georgia - 011512CT metaG (version 2) | ecosystem: Environmental > Aquatic > Marine > Intertidal zone >...
CAGACATTTCTGTTCTTTTCGCTTTTAGTAGTTTTCTCAACGCGCTTTGTTCCAAAGCTACTGAGCTAACAAGTACTAAACTTGGACTAATATTTTGGAATATTTTTGTTAGTTTTATAATATCATACAATCAATAAAAATTTTAATTATGAAGAAATTACTTTTATTAACTCTTGCATTCACACTTTTTACTTGCAGTGGAGGGGATGATTTAAATAATAGTGCTACAAATTCAGTGTTCCAAGGCGAATGGTCTGGAACATTTTCTGGTGATGACAATGGTACTTGGACTGGTACTGTTGATGAGAATGGTAATATCATAGGTGTTGCTATTTCCACAACATTTAACGATACTTACACTGCAAGTGGTACATTCTCCAGCGATGGTAATGTTTCAATTACTGTTGGTTCGGTTGATACTGGTGCTTTATTTGAAGGGCAGGCAACTTCAAATACTGTTATTGGTACGTGGGTAAATTCAGGTGCTATGATGAATGGAATTTGGTCTGGTAGTAAAGACTAAAAATAATTAAATACAATGAAAAAACTACTCTTACTCTCTGCTTTATTCATCTTCGCTTGTAGTAGCGATGATAGTTCGGAAGACAGTCCATTACCAACTTACACAATTGAGGGTAAATGGATATGGTCCCCAACTGAAAATATTTCTGATGCTAATACAATGTATTTATATGAAAATGGGATAAGGTATACTTATTATTGTACTTCTGAAATTTCTAATGATTGTCAATCTTTATTTGAAACCTTTCTAGCAAACGATGGAAATCATATACCAACAACCAATCCTTACACATTTGAAAATAATATTCTGACTGTTGATTTACATTTTGGCAATGAATTAGTAACTCCTATTGCTTTTGAATGTGATGGAGGTAAAGCATATTTTGAAACACCTGAATATAGTTTGTTTAGATTAAATTCCGACTGTAATTAAACCATAAGCATATCCTCTTCTTTTAGTTCAGCTTTTTCTAAACCTCTTGTGTAGTAAAACATAAATTTCTTAAATTTGAAGTATAACATAATCTAATTATGAAAAAACTACTCCTACTCTCTGTCTTTCTTATCTTCGCTTGTAAACAAAGTGAAAAAACCTCAACTGAAGAGCTAGCGTTTAACCCTAATATTGAATTAATTAGCGCTCAAGCATCTTGTGGTATTTGTATGCTTAATATGGAGGGAGATAAATGTGAATTAGCTGTGGTCATTAAAGGTGATAAGTATTATGTTTCAGGGGCAAATATTGATAGTTTTGGAGATGCTCACTCAAAAAATGGATTTTGTAATGCAATAAGGGAGGCAGAAATTCAAGGTCGTATAATCAATGATAAATTCAATTTAACTTATTTTAAATTTAAAAAATAAAAAAAGTTTTAATCCTCTCTGCTTTTTTCTTCTTTGCTTTTAGTAGCGATGGTGAGATTTAAATTCCGAAACGACTAAAGTTGCCCATTCCGTCGCTATCAATATTATCTACTTCTTGGTTATAATTATTTTCTTTCCTTTGTTTTTTTGTACCATAGAATATGTTCCAAACTAAAAAATAAACATAAACAACAAAAATTATAAACCCTATAATAAAAATACCTAAGTCCATTATTTTCTTCTTTGTCTTATGGCTATTGCGAATAGTAAAATTGTCCCAGGCCAATGAGCTGAATATTGCGCCTCCTCAACTTTGCCTAAATACCCTAATGATACCGAGTAAACTAGACATATGAATGCAAGAATAACAGGATACCATTTATATATAAAATTTTTAACCATAATTTATTATTTTTAAATATTATACAATAATAAAGTTAAAAAATTTATAATTTGTTAAATTATGATTAAATTATTTGTAGTAATATAAAAATCATGGTGCTCATTTGACATTTTAGCTTTTCTTAAATCACGTTGGTGTAATCTTATTGTTCATTAAATATTTTATTAGTTTTAATTTGCAAGTAAATTTCTGTATATTTGGAATGAACCATAATTAAAATATATATTATGAAAATTAAAACAGGTTGTGTGGGGTTTCATGTGGCGTTTAAAGTGCCAAATAATGACACCGAAAGAATGGAAACCTTTCTAAACACACATGAATCATTCATGCGTGAAACGCATCATATCGATGGGGATGTAGAGCCTATTATTCTATGTTATGCCGTAATGAAAAGTCCAGAGTTCAACAATCCACTAGACCCAACTAGTGGAGAAACAGGCCATACGTTATATGGAATTACAGAAATATATAATGGCCCAGAGGGCGCTCAAGCGCATATGCAACTAGGACAACAAAGAGCAGAAATGTTTACGGAGCTTATAAACTTGACTGGGCAATATTGTGTCAGTGGAATATTAGGAGCGCCTGTTGTTCGATCTATGTAAAAAAATTAAAAATCAATTTTACATCATAAAAAAATATAAGGCATAAAAAAACCCACTCAAATGAGTGGGTTTTTTAATTGTTTTTGGAAAACGTATTATGCTTTCTTCACAAATGGAAGACCTGTTTTTTCATTTTCAACAATCTTTTTCCCAGCAGGAAGATCACACGAGTTTGAACGCTCATCTTTTGCGAAATAGTAAATTGTTTGGTTTCTTCCACCTTTCAAGACAACGTCTTTAGTGTGTAAATAATACGTTTTTCCTTTGCTATTTTTAAATGAATATCCCATAATATAATTTTATTTTAGTCTAAATTACAAAAATTACTTTGGTAATACCAAAAAAATTATCAGATAAATACCATTTTTCTTAAGAAGTAGAGCTAATTGTTAATAAAATCCAATATTTTTGAAAAAATAAGCTCCAAATCTCGTGGCATTTCTGGAATTTCCCACGGATGTTTAGCCCCAAAAACATGATCCCCACCCCTAACTTTATAGATGATGCTTGGCTTGCTCCATAATTTTAATTGATTTGCTTCAAAAAAAGGTACAGTAGGATCTGCATCTCCATGAACAATAAGATGTGGAATACTAATTTTTGTGGCCGCATTTTCTATACTTAATCGATTTTCATGAGCTATAAAATCTTGATAAAACTGGTAGTTGTGTGGCATTTTTTGTTTTGTTCGGCCGTTTTCAATAAAATACACCCCTTTTTCCTGCCAGTTTTTTAGGGCTTCCCCTTGTGGAAATCTTGATTTATAATCACTTACTCCTGCTAGGGTGATTAGTTTTTTTACTCGAGAATCTTCTGATGTTTTAATTGTAACAACTCCTCCACCTCTACTGTGCCCCATTAAAATAAGGGTTTCAACATCCAATGCAATGTGATTTTTATAGCTGTTGGAAACCATTTCTATAACAGAATCTAAGTCATCAAGTTCTTTGGAATAGTTGTTTTCAGCAAAAGCGGCCAAATCTGGAAAATCTACGGGCTGAGTCACAGTTCCTCCATTGTGAGAAAAATTAAACTTTAAAAAAGCAATACCTTGTAAAGCAAATGCCTCTGCTAATAAATTCCATGCACCCCAATCTTTAAACCCTTTGTAACCGTGACAAAAAATAATTAGAGGGGCTTTTTGTATTGTATCGTTATAAAATAAATCGTATACAATAGAGCGCTTATTTACTCTTATGAGTTCTTTATTTAATGCCTTTACAATCATACTTCTTTTTCTAAAAATGGCAATTCGGGATCAAACAATTCGAGAAGTAGGCTTTTCATCTCGTTTTCAAAAGCTTGCAAAACCTCTGATGTGATATATTGTTGCTTAGAAGCTCCCAAACCTGATTTGTTCTTTTTAGTAAAATTTATAACCCTTGCTTTGAGGTTCTTAAATGAATAAATTCCAGCTACAGTTAGGCCCTCAAATGGTTGCCTTTTGCTTAAAATATAGGCATACATCAAAACCTGAAAGCTCTTGTTATGCTTCTTGTAGTCCTTTGTGATTTCATCCCATTCAATCAAATTCAAATCTATTTGCGAAACTTTTGAAGTCTTATAATCAATAATGCGCTGAGTCCCATTGCAAATATCAATACGATCGACATTTCCTTTTAATTTTATTGGAAATTCAAACTTAGGATATTGAAAATCAAATTCCACCGTCTCTTCAATAGATTGAATTAGGACTTCGTTTCCCTCTTTTATAAACTGAATTTCTTCATCTATAAAACTATGAATATACCGTTTCGCAATTTCATAACTAATAAAATTTTTACCCGTCGAAAGATCGCCTTCCTTATAAAGTTTTTTAAAAAAATGATATACTGTGTCTTGAATTTTTGGTTTGAGGGCCTCAAGTTTAGAAACCTCTAATTTATGACCAACAAAATTGGAGTAAAATTCTTTTAAAGTAAAATGAATCACACTACCAAAAGTACTGGCCTCTATGCTTTCTTCTAATTCATTGGGTTGTTCTATCCCAAGAATCTTGTAATTATAAAAATCAATAGGATTTCTTATGTATTGCCCAAGCGATGAGGGAGAAAAACCCTCTACTGCAATAAATTTTAGTTGCTCTATAATTTGTGGCGTTTTTATAACTTCTTGCAGTTTTAAATTTTGTGTAGAAATTTTTGGAACAACAATTTGATGTTTGAGGTTGTGAAGCCCTTCAAATTGTAGCTGCGCAATAAATCGACTTGGCTCTCCTCCATTCAATACGTCTGGTTCAGTATTATAAACAAGATGAATATTTCTAGCACGCTGCAATAGGCGGTAAAAATGATACGTATATATTGCGTCTTTTTCTTTATATGTTGGGAGACGGTTTTCTATCTTTACGTCAAAAGGGATAAAAGAATTTTGTGTTTTCCCTGCAGGGATAATCCCTTCGTTTACAGAAACTAAAATAACCGTTTCAAAATCTAAAACACGAGATTCCAACATCCCCATAATTTGCAATCCTTTGAGTGGCTCTCCTTTAAAGTCTAAAGTTTCTTTATTCAATAATTCTCGATACAAACCATGAAGCGTCTTAATAGAATTTATATAAGAATAAGTAGCATCTAAATGTTCAATTTGATTGAATAATTCTAGGAATCTTAGTAAATATTCCTTGGGTAAAAACTGTTTCCCTTTTTGAGCTTCATAAGATTTCTTTAGCTCAAAAATTAAGGCTTTAAATTGTTTTAAAGCATGTTTAGGTTGGTTATTCCAAGGTTCAAAAATAAGCTTAAACATTGACTCTAATTTAGGGGCAAAACCTATTAATTGATTTAGAGTGACTTGTGTATAGTTCTGATGTTTAATGGTCTTAAAAACATTATTGAGTTCAAGGGTATGATTTAAAAAAAATGGTGCAATAAAAGGGTGTGATAATAGCCCAATCACATCTTTATGATTATAGGTTCTAAAAGACGAACCCTGAAGTTGAAACCATTGTTCAATAAAAGAGGCAAATGGAATTTGACGCAGTGGCAAGCCCATTGTAACATTGATGTTCTCAATTTGTTTTGGAATCGAATTTAAAATTGGCAAGAGTAAGGACTCATCTGCTAGGACTAAAGCAGTGTTTTCAAGAGCATTTTCTTTGTATAAATCATCTAGAAGCTCTCCAATATATTTAACCTGACTAATATTTTTTGGGGTACCAGTAATTTGAATTTTTTTATGACTTTGATAATTTTTTATAGCCCAATTAAATTTATGTGTTTTAAAAAACTGCCACTCCTTTTTGTATTGCCGAATAAAATGCCCTGCATCATGAATAGGGCTATCTAAAAAAATGTGGTCTATATCCCAATAAATTTGTGCACGCTGTTGTTGTAACAACTCTTGAATAATGATAGATTCTGAAGAATTAAGGGCATTAAACCCTAAAAATATATGTTCGCCTCGACTCGTATTTTGAATATAATCTTCAAGGTTTTCTACAGCAGCTCTATACATTAAACCCTGATACCCCACACCTTTGTCTGTCAATTGTTGGTTGAAGCTGAAATAATACTCTTTTATTTGTTGCCAAAAATATAAGTACCCTTTTATCATTTTGGTGGGATTGGGGTCCAAAGACCAATGGTTCATTTTTTGAACTTCACTGATATAATCAAATATTTTTGGTGGTGAAACTAAGTATCTGTCAATTTCATTAAAATCCTGTACTACAATAGTAGCCCATTTTGAAAATTGATCAAACGGTTCTACTTTGTCCTTTGGGGTGAGGCTTTTGTAAACACTATAAAATTCGAAAAGAAGCTCTATTGAACTTATTTTTCTTAACTGAGATAGCTCTTCAATAAAGGATTCAATAGAACATATTTCTGGTAAAAAACTAGCCTTATCAATATAATTTGATAATTCTTGCTTCAAAAACAGACCTGCACGTTTGTTTGGAAGTATAAAGGTTAATCTTGATAAATCTTTCTCTTGATTTTTCAGTTCTTTGAGTATGTCCGAAATGAAGCTTCCCATACCCTAAAAATAAAAAACGCCTCGCAAAAGCGAAGCGTTTTTAAATTTATTTTTGAGATTTAGAAAATTAATTCGCCAATTTTACCTCAACACGTCTGTTCGTTGCGCGTCCAGCTTTTGTGTTATTTGAAGCAATTGGTGCTGTTTCACCATATCCAACTGATGACAATCTTGAAGCGTCAACACCGTTAGTAGTTAAATAAGACACAACTTTTGCAGCTCTCGCCTCAGAAAGTTTCTGATTAAATTTCTCTGATGCTGTACTATCTGTATGTCCTTCCACAACAAAATTTGCTTTTGGATATTCTTTAAGAATCGCCACGATTGCTTGAAGTGTTTCGTTTGCAGCTTCCTTAATATTTGATTTCCCTGTATCAAAGTTGATTGTTCTTGCATAGCTAGTCAACTGAGCTTGCACTTCTTCATTTGGCGCCTCAGGGCAACCATTGTTTGCAACTGTACCAGCTTCATTTGGACATTCATCGTCTTTGTCTAAAACTGAATCGCCGTCAGTGTCAGGCCAAGGACATCCACCATTTGCTACATCTCCTGCAACAGCTGGACATTTATCTTCAGCATCTGCAACACCATCGTTGTCTGCATCTGGACATCCGTTTAAGGCAGCAACGCCTGCAACGTCTGGACAATTGTCTTTATTGTCAGAAATGCCATCGCCATCTGTATCTGGACAACCATTGAATTCTGCTAAACCAGCAACGTCTGGACATGCATCTTCTGAATCTTGTATACCATCACCATCAGTATCTGGGCAACCGTTAAATTCTTCTAACCCTGGCACTTCTGGACATGCATCTTTTTTGTCATAGATACCATCACCATCTGTATCTGTTCCTCCAAAATTCAAAGCAAGACCTAAAGAGTGTTGAAAATGTGTTGTCCCATAATCTAAGAAAGTATGCTTATAGCTTGACTGATATGTTAAGCCAAGGTTGTCAGAAAACCAATAAGAAAGTCCTAAAGTTCCATTTATTGTTGCAAAACCAATATTAGCGTCTGCATCTCCTCCAGAATTATTATTATATGGACCTTCTTGAAGCCAAGAATAACCTCCACCTAAACCAACAAAAGGTTCAATTTTGTCCAATCCTAAAACCTCTGACAAACTATATTTTACAATTCCATCAAGAGCATAATAATTTAATTCGCTAACCTTTACAGTTTCATTAGTTGCATAATTAGATCCCCATTTTTCAATTATATTAAAAGAACCTGTAATGCCAAATGAGAAGTTGTCATCTAAGTATTTGCTAAAACCAAATGAAGTTATTGATGGATAAATATTCCAGTGGCCCGTTGCATTGAAGAATTCATCAAAAATTTCTCCTTGAGGAGAAGGCTCTCCAACAGGATAAACATCAACTGCATTTATTCCTATAGAAATTTGCCATGGGTTGTCTTCGGTTTGTGCATTTACATTTGCTACAAAAGTTATTAGCATAAAAGTAAAAGCTAAACTTTTAAAATTTTTCATAATTTATTTAATTTTTTTTATAAGTTAAATTCTGTGCAAAAGTAACATGATAAATTCACTAAACAAATATAATACTAATAAATTATGCTTTTTGAGTAAAAAAACTAATAACCAGTAAGTTATGAGATAATATTGAGGGTGTTCCCTACTTTTTTAAAAGCCTGAATTGCCATATCTAAATGATGTCTTTCATGGGCTGCTGAAAGTTGAACTCGAATTCTTGCTTTTTCTCTTGGCACAACAGGGAAGAAAAAGCCAATAACATAAATCCCTTCATCTAATAACATATTGGCCATTTTCTGTGCCAATTTTGCATCATACAACATTACTGGCACAATTGCAGAATCTCCATCAATAATATCAAACCCAAGAGATTGTAGGCTTTTTTTGAAATAGGTTGTATTTTCTTCTAATTTATCACGTAAACTCGTGTCGTTTGATAATAAATCAAACACTTTTATTGATGCCCCTACCAATGCTGGAGCTAAAGAATTTGAAAATAAATAAGGTCTTGAGCGTTGTCGAAGCATCTCTATTATTTCTTTTTTGCCTGTTGTATATCCGCCCATACCACCACCAAGAGCCTTACCCAATGTGCCTGTAATGATGTCTATACGACCAAGAACATTTTTCTCCTCTAAAGTGCCTATGCCTGTTTTTCCAATAAATCCTGCTGCATGACACTCATCAATCATTACTAAAGCATCATATTTTTCTGCTAAATCACAAATCTTATCTAAAGGCGCTACAAGACCGTCCATAGAAAACACGCCGTCAGTCACTATAATTTTGAATCGTGCCTGTCTATCATTTGCGGCTTTTAGTTGTGTCTCCAAATCTTGCATATCGTTATTTTTGTAACGGAAACGTTTTGCTTTGCACAAGCGAACTCCATCAATAATTGAAGCATGATTTAAACTGTCCGAAATTATAGCATCTTGATCAGTAAGTAGAGGTTCAAAAACGCCGCCATTGGCATCAAAAGCTGCAGCATACAATATCGTATCTTCTGTTTGATAAAATGAGGCTATTTTTTGTTCTAGCTTTTTATGAATGTCTTGAGTTCCACAAATAAATCGAACAGAAGCCATTCCAAATCCATGGGTGTCCATAGTATCTTTTGCTGCCTGAATTACTTCTCGATGATTGGCGAGTCCTAAATAATTATTAGCACAAAAATTTAAAACTGTTTGCCCAGTTTCTAATGTAATTTCAGCCCCTTGAGAAGACACAATGATGCGTTCCTCTTTATATAAGCCTTGCTCTTTTATATTTTCAAGCTCTTGCTTTAAGTGTTGTTTTATGGTTTTATACATAAGATTCGTTTAGGTACATAGTTTTAGGTTCAGCTCTGGATGAATATAAACCAATATTTTTTTGTCAATTTTATAGCCCATTTGCTTAATAATTGATGCATAATTTTCTAATTGTTGCTGGTGTTTGTCATAATAAACTCCCGTTTTGTAATCTATTATTACAGCACATTTTGCTTGAGTAATTACCAAGCGGTCTGGAATTATAATTTGACCTGTGCTCGTCATGATTTCTCGCTCATTATAAACCTCAACGTCTGTGCTAAAATAAGGTTTAAGTTGTGGATGAAAAACTATAGACTCCATAATTTTGCAAAGTTCATCACTTTGTGCTTGAGAAATTAACCCTTCATCCATTGCCGAATTGAGCACCATTTGAATGTCTGATGGCAAATATACTTTTGACAATAAAAAATGAATTAAATTTCCTTTTTCTACAGCCTCTTTTTGAGTGGTGTCCCAAAGATAATCTGCTTTTATTGCCATTGAAACATTCAACTGATGTTTTGGAGTTGAAATAAATTTCTTTTGAGGTGTCATTGGAATTTTTGGATCATCCTCTTGATCAATGGCTTCTATCTCACCAAAATTGTAAGACAAAATACCATCAATCCATTTGCCTTCTGCTTTAAGAAAACCTATCAATAAATCTGAATAGGTTTTAAAATCATCTTCTGATTTGGAAGCCCCCGATGCATTTCCAATAATATAGAGCTGTTCTGCTGCTCGTGTTAAGGTCACATAGAGCAAATTGATATTATCCAATTCTAATTTTGACTGATGTTCAATATATTTGGCTTCCCCCTCTGTGCCATAATGTTTAAAATCTTTATTATAATTCATTAGAAAAAACGGAAAATCTTCATGTAAGTGAGCAGTAGGCATCCATTCTTTTGGCTCTATTTCTTTATAAATATCAAGCTCTGTAAAAGGAAAAATAACAACCGGAAATTCTAGACCCTTGGATTTATGTACAGTCATAATTTGTACCGCGTCCATGCCTTTAGGAGAAACTATGCTAAGAGAACTTTTCTTTTGCTCAAAATATACCAGAAACTGTGATATATTGGAGGACTGTTTCTGAGAAAATTCAAAAACTATATCCAAGAAAAACTGAACATGTGCGTTCGTATCCTTAACTAAATGAAATGTTGTTACAATATATTCTGCAAGCTCATACACAGAGAATTGAATAGCAGCACGAGGGTCAAAATTAATGTCTAACTGAGTTAGTCCCGCAAAAAATGAAAAAGAATTTAACGATAAAAAATTCAATCTAAATTGATGACCATCTTCAATTTTGTGTTTATCAATTAAATAATTCAAAACATTCAATTTGGCAACAGCATTAGTAGTATCTTGAAGATATGAAAAGACATTAATTATCAGCTGAACTTCTTTAGATTCTTTAATTAATAATGTTTCATTTGAAATAATATCAAGCCCTTTCGAAATTAAATGATTGGCAACAGCCACTCCTTCTTTTCTTTTTCGTACTAATACGCAAATATGCTTATAAGACGCAAGGGGGCTCGAAGCCTTGTACTTTTTAATTGTTTTATAAACTTCATCAGCATAAAGTAAATTTTTATCTGCACCTTTTTCAAAATCCAAAAAAGAAAGATGAACATAACCTTTTTTCTTTTTGTGAAAACCTTGGGGATCCTCGTCATAAAGTTCACCATGGGAAATGTTCGAAAAAATGACTTTCGAGCAATAAGAAAAGAAATCATTATTGAATTTTACAACTTTCTTAGTGCTTCTATAATTCACTGGTAAATCTGATACACTAGCCTTAACAGGTAAATCGTGGATATTGTTTTTTAGGTTGATAAACTGTTCGGGGTTGCCTCCACGCCAGCGATAAATTGACTGTTTTGCATCGCCTACCAACAAAATACTGCCATTTTCTGAGGCGACCGCATTAATCATCAAAGGAGTTAAGTTTGCCCATTGAAGTTCCGATGTGTCTTGAAATTCGTCAATAAAATAATGATTAAACTTTTCGCCAATACGCTCATAAATAAAAGGCGCTGGCTGTTCTTTAATTTCCTTTCCTATTATGGTATTAAATTCTGAAATCAAAAGGAGATTTTGAGACTCTTTTATAATATTAATTTCATTTTGAATAAGCGTTAAAACTGAAAGCGGCGTTATGTTGTTTTTGATATTCTTAAGATATCTCAAATGATAAACAGCTTTTTTTGTACTCTCGAATGCAGCCACCAAATCTGGGCGCATAGCATCAATTTTTTGACAAATATCAGCTGGTGTTTTTTTTGAATATAATGACGTTGTTTCAATATTTTTTTGCCAAACGGAATCAAATTTAATGTCAAATTTTTTGGCCGCTAAGGAGGAAAAATGTTTAGGGAGAGAACCTCTTATAAAATCTGAAAAACTAATCCCACTTGAATTTATAAGTTTTAAAATTTGTGATGCTGCTTCTGCTGTTTGATGCTCAATGGTTTTATACTCCTTATTTACTTTTGCTTTCAATACATCAAAAGTATCTAGCTTTTGGTTGGACAAAAGTTCTAAGTAAGGAAGGGCGGTTTCTTGTGTGAGTAGCTTTGCAGATTTAAATAAGTCTAGAGCAATATCCCAACTTTTATCATCGTCTGATTTTTCAATGGCATAGTCGAGTAAAACACGTGTAAGCGCTTCTTCTTTTCCCGTTTTGGAAATCACTTGATCTACCGCTTTTTGCAATAAGGCATCTGTGTCTAGCTCAACTTCAAAGTTGACAGGAAGATGCAAGTCAAATGCAAATGTTCTTACAAGACGCTGATTGAATTTATCTATTGTTGAAACATCAAATCCTCCATAATTATGTAAAATTTTCTGAATTAATTGTCTGGATTTCTGATGAATAAATTTTGGAGTCTTATCAAGTTCTTTGACTAAATCGGAAAATAAATCATCTTTAGTTTCTAAAATTTTTGGCGATGAAAAACGTAACAAGGCTGCTATAATTCGATTTTTCATTTCGTCAACAGCCTTATTGGTAAACGTAATAGCAAGGACATGACGATGAGGCAAGTAAGCACTAGAGGTCAAAACAATTTTTAAATAGTCTTTGACTAAAGTATATGTTTTTCCACTTCCTGCAGAGGCATTATATATCTTAAAGTTCGACGCTAACACTAAATTAAATTTATAGCAAAATAAACAATCTTAATTATATACATCACTAAATATAGATTGAAAATTGTAAATTTGACATAAAATATTTAATCCTTAAAACAAATACATATGGCTTTTGAATTACCAAAACTAAACTATGCATACGACGCTTTAGAGCCTCACATTGATGCAAGAACAATGGAAATACATCATTCTAAACATCACAATGGATATACTACAAAATTGAATGCTGCAGTTGAAGGAACCGCACTTGAAAATGAAAGCATCGAATCTATTCTAGAAAACCTAGACATGTCTAATGGTGCTGTGCGAAACAATGGTGGTGGTTTTTATAATCACAGTTTATTTTGGAGTATTATGGATCCAAATGACAAAGGAGAACTTTCAGGAGATTTAAAAGATGCTATTGTTGATGCTTATGGATCTGTCGATGCATTTAAAACTGCTTTTTCTACAGCGGCTGCTACACAATTCGGTTCTGGGTGGGCTTGGCTTTGTGTTCATAAAGGCGGAAAAGTAGAGGTTTGTTCTACACCAAATCAAGACAATCCACTTATGCCAGGAGTGTCCTGTGGTGGCACGCCTATTTTGGGGCTTGATGTCTGGGAACATGCTTATTATTTAAATTATCAAAATAGACGCCCAGATTATATCAATGCGTTTTTCAATGTTATCAATTGGAATGAAGTGGCTAAAAGATTTGAAGCGGCAAAGTAAAACTTACAAAACGTTGTAAAATAAAAAAGGTGAACAGATGTTCACCTTTTTTGCCCCAAATCTACCATGAACTTAACCTACTTATGTTATGGTGATTCAAATATATACTTAAATTAGTTAGCAGGATTGTTTTTTAGATGAAATGCATTTTTTTTAGATGAAATGCATTTTCTTAATAAGCTCGCTCATTTTTCCCCTCATAAAAATTAATAAAGGCCTGATTAACTACTCTATTGCCTCCATCAGTTGGGTAGTTCCCCGTAAAATACCAATCTCCTAAATTTTGAGGACATGCCTTGTGTAAATTTTCAATCGTTTGGAATATAATCACAACTTCTGCATTAATCTCTTCATCACTCAACAATTGTGAAATTTTTTGTGAAATTTGTTCTGCTGTAAAAGGAGCATAAATCTCTTTTACAAAATTCTTTACCTCATGATCGCTTAAATTTTCTTGTGCCTTACACTTGGCATATACCTCATCAACAAGATTCATTTTATTTTGATCTTTTAGCAAAGCCAGTGCTGCACGGAATGCAACAAGCCCTTCTAAATTTGCCATATCTATACCATAGCAATCTGGATAACGTATTTGAGGTGCAGAGGACACCACAACAATTTTCTTTGGCGAAAGACGATCTAGCATTTTAAGAATACTCTTCTTTAGTGTTGTCCCACGTACAATGCTGTCATCTATAATAACAAGGTTGTCTTCTTTTTTAATTACACCGTATGTAATATCGTATACGTGTGCTACCAAGTCATCTCTACTGCTGTCTTCAGTAATGAAAGTCCGGAGTTTAACGTCTTTAATAGCAATCTTCTCTATACGGGTATGTTGGGATAATATTTGAGTTACTTTTGCCGCAGATAATGATCGTTTCCCCTTTAGTATTTGCTCTGTTTTTGTATTATTTAAAAAGGCTTCTACAGACTCAACCATTCCAAAAAATGAAGTCTCTGCAGTATTTGGAATAAATGAAAATACGGTGTTTTTTATGTCGTTATCAATATGCTTTAGAACTTCAGGGACAATCAATTTCCCTAGCATTTTACGTTCTTTATAAATTTCTGCATCACTTCCTCTCGAAAAATAAATGCGTTCAAAAGAGCAGGCCTTGCGAACTGTTGGTTCCAAAATTTTACTGATTTTTGTTTGGCCAGACTTTTTAGTAATTATTGCATGCCCTGGTGGAAGCTCCTCAACAGATTCAAAAGGCACATTAAAAACAGTCTGTATTACAGGGCGCTCAGAAGCAACTACCACAACCTCATCATCGATGTAGTAATATGCTGGTCGAATCCCTGCTGGATCGCGCAAAACAAAAGAATCACCATGACCAATCATTCCTGCCATGGCATACCCACCATCCCAATTTTTTGCAGATTTTTTTAAAATCTTTTTTATACTTAAACGTTCTGCAATCAATGGCGAACACTCCATTTTGGTGTATCCTTCTTTTTTAAGTTTTTTATACATTTTAGATACTGCATCATCTAGAAAATGACCTATTCTCTCCATGATTGTAATTGTATCTTTATATTCTTTTGGGTGCTGGCCAATTTCTACTAAATTGCTAAACAATTGTCGTACGTTGGTCATATTAAAATTTCCTGCAAGAATCAAATTGCGATGCATCCAATTGTTTTGCCTTAAAAAAGGATGAACACTCTCAACACTGTTTTTGCCAAAAGTTCCATAGCGTACGTGACCTAACATGACTTCGCCTAGATACGGAACAAGCTTTTTTTGGGTTGTAATATCATTTACACAATCGGGATTTTTTTCCAATACATCATTAATACGTTGATTAATCTGAGCAAAAACATCCTGGATAGGTTGCTGTGCTACAGATCGTACTCGACTTATGTAGCGCTCCCCAGGGTTCATGTCCAATTTTATACTCGCAAAACCAGCACCATCCTGTCCACGATTATGCTGCTTTTCCATGATTAGGTACATCTTATTGATGCCATAAAAAGCGGTGCCGTATTTTTCTTTGTAATACTCTAGGGGTTTTAAAAGACGTATGTGGGCTATGCCACACTCATGTTTAATTGCATCACTCATGTGTGAAAGTGGTGTTGTGGGTGGTTTGTATTTTATAAACTAACATTTATGCTCTAAAATAAAACATTTTAGGTAAGTTCTATATCAAATTGGGTTAAATTTTTAAATAATTGAAGGCGACGAAAAACTTCTTTTGAATCTAAATGACACATTCTTTCTGTGCCAAACTTTTCTACACAAAAAGAGGCTAATGCAGAGCCGTATATCACCGCTTTTTTCATGTTTTCAAAAGAAAAATCATTTGTTTTTGTCAAATATCCTGCAAATCCTCCTGCAAATGTATCGCCAGCACCTGTTGGATCAAAAACCTCTTCTAAAGGTAGTGCAGGTGCAAAAAATACGTTCTCTTCATTAAACAATAAAGCGCCATGTTCTCCTTTTTTTATAACAACATATTTTGGGCCCATCGTATAAATCTTTCGTGCAGCTACTACCAACGAACTTTCATTAGTCAACTGTCTTGCTTCTTCGTCATTTATGGTTAGGATATCAACTCTTTTTATAACTTGCAATAAATCTTCCAGAGTATTTTCCATCCAAAAATTCATGGTATCTAGAATCACTAATGCATTTTTATTTACAACTTGATCTAAAACACTAGACTGAACTAAGGGGTGTAGGTTGCCTAGCACAACAACGCTTGAATCTTTAAAATTATCAGGTACAACGGGCTGAAACTC
>Ga0255752_10003710_pt1 | contig 15781 bp, 13 predicted proteins | sample 011ome_25_FD_179952 | JGI IMG/M metagenome (GOLD analysis project Ga0255752, IMG submission 179952) | Coastal salt marsh microbial communities from the Groves Creek Marsh, Skidaway Island, Georgia - 011512CT metaG (version 2) | ecosystem: Environmental > Aquatic > Marine > Intertidal zone >...
CAGAATGGCAATAGCCATTTTTCGAACAGGCTCCACCATTTTTACCGCAAACGCCGGTTTGAATTTACGTATCACCATACCAATAATGATGGGCAGAATGGTAAGCTGCGCCAGGCTTCGCATCATGCCACTAACAGGCACATCCACGATATCAGTGCTATCTGCAAAGACAGTAAGTCCCATCCAGACAATTAGCGGCATGGTGAAAACGGTAAACAGACTGGCAATGGTTGTCAGCGTAACGGACAGGGCGATGTCTCCGCGACTGGCAAACACATAGGCGTTGGAGGTAATTCCCCCGGGGCAGGCCGAGAGTAAAACCAGTCCAATAGCGATAACCGGCGCGGTGTTTAGGGAATAAGCCAGTAAGAAAGCAACTGCAGGTAGCAGTATTAGCTGGCCGGTCAGCCCGATCAGTACTGCCTTGGGCATAATAATGACCCGCAGGATATCATCTATAGATAATGTAAGCCCCAGCCCCATCATTATCAGGAACAGGCCAAAAGGAATGATAATAGTCTGAAAAAGTACCTGTGGATCCATGCTTTCCCCCTCCGGATAACTCGGTGCATGATACAGAAGGGGAATGATAACGTACAACATTCAACTAGTAATCCAGCTGCCTGTGAATAGCAGCACCAGATTAAAGTATAATTTCACTTATGCCTGTCAATCCAAATCCACAAGGTAAAGGCCTGGTTCCCATATTACAGGGACTGGACCGGCATCGTCTCGACCGTCTGTTACCTCCGAAAAAAATAGATCAGGTACAGATGGAACTGTTTACCTCCATGTTTGTTCTTAAAAGCGATATACGCTTTAACCCACTGCCGGGCAGGCTGTATTATCTTTATCAGACAGATGGCCGTTACAAGCTGTTGATGGTCAGCCCGGAGGAGTGGCATACCCCTTACCGAGGGCGATATATCGGCGAATGTGAACTGCATGATGATCGCACCTGGTCAATGGCTCTTGCCCCTGCAATGGCCAATGATGAGGATTTCATGCAGCATATTGAGCAGGAACAGGAAAAGCTGCAGCTGGCGCTTGAAAATGCAGAGTCAGTAGCCGATGTGCTGCCGGTTTTTGAAGAAGCACTTGGTTACAATAGTCGTATACTGGCTTATATTCTTGGCAAATCCCTGGGACTTTCTATGGAGTTCTCTGGGATAAGTTCACTGAACTATCATGAAGCGAAAGGCTTGCTGCAATATGAAAAAACCGACAATTGATACCAGCTCCCTTGCCTTGAAGTATTTTCTTATCTCTCTGGTGCTTGGTCTTCTTGTCGCCTGTAGCGGTGAACCGCCTTTTCAGCCACTTTCTGGCTCGGCTACCGTACTGGCTTTTGGCGATAGTCTTACGGCGGGTAATGGCGCGCCGCAGCAGGGGAGTTATCCCGCCCAGTTGTCAGGCCTGATCAACCTCAGTGTTATCAATGGGGGAGTCTCTGGCGAGGAAAGTAATGAGGGACGAGACAGACTGGCTAACTTGCTTGATCAGTATCGCCCGGAGCTGCTGATACTTTGTCATGGTGGTAATGATTTGCTGCGTAAAAGACCGCTAGCCCAACTGGAAGAAAATCTTAAAACCATGATCACCATGGCCCAGCAACGGGGTATTCAGATTTTGCTGCTAGGGGTGCCCAGCCCCGGTATTTTTCTAAGTGGCAATAAGGTTTATGAGAACGTTGCCGCCGATACTGGCGTTGAACTGATACCCGACCTGATAGCCGATGTGCTGTCACAACCAGCTTTGAAATCTGACACTATCCATCCTAATGAAGCCGGGTATACGGAAATAGCCGAGACTATTGCCAGTGAATTAAAAAAACTGGGTGCTATTTAGAACTTTTCCTGTTGGTTTTGAAAGCATGGCAAAATACTTCCTGATATAATCTTTGGGTTCTACACCCTATATTCATATTATTTTTTATAGACGGGCATTGCTATGTTTGATTCCATTGAAGCACGACCACCTGATCCCATTCTGGGGCTGTCTGCAGCTTACAAAAAAGATACTAACCCCAACAAGGTTGATCTGGGTGTCGGTGTTTACAAGGATGAAAGCGGAAACTGCCCGGTTATGGCAGCGGTAAAAACCGCGGAACGTCGAAAATGTGAAGAAGAGGATTCCAAGGCCTATATTGCGCAGGCGGGTCCTGAACTGTATATCAAATATACCAGTGAATTATTGCTGGGCAATGCGCACCCGGTACTTCGTGATGGTCGTAGCAGTTGCACCCTGGCGCCAGGTGGCTCCGGTTCACTGCGCCTGGCCGCAGAGTTTGTAAACAACAATGCACCGGGCACCAAAATATATGTCAGTGATCCAAGCTGGGCCAACCATGTTCCCCTGTTATCATCCAGCGGACTGAAGCTTGAACTCTATCCCTACTATAACTATGAGACTCATAGTCTCAACTTTGATGCCATGATGGACTCCCTGAAGAATGCCACAAAGGGTGATCTGGTACTTCTACATGGCTGTTGTCACAACCCCTGTGGTGCTGATCTGAATGCTGACCAATGGCAGGCAGTGACTGATCTGTCTTTGAAAAACGGTTTCACACCATTTATCGACGTGGCTTATCAGGGGCTGGGTGATGGTCTCGATGAAGATGCTTATGGCATGCGACTGATGGCAGAAAAACTGCCTGAGCTGATTATTGCCAGTTCCTATTCGAAAAATTTTGGCCTTTATCGTGATCGCGTAGGCGCAGTCACAATGGTGACAGCCAACAGCGAATCATGCCGCGCAGTGGCCAGTCAGGTAGTTGCGACAGCACGTGAAATATATTCTGTACCGCCAGCCCATGGTGCTTTTCTGGTAGCCATGATTCTCGATGATGCTGAGCTGACGAAGGTGTGGAATGATGAACTCACGGAAATGCGGGATCGTATAAACGGTTTACGCCGAATGCTGGTAGAAAAGCTGAAAGAAATCGGTGTAGAGAAAGATTTTTCATTCATCCAGAATGAAAAAGGATTGTTCTCCTTCCTGGGATTGTCGAAAGAACAGGTTGCCACTCTGGTCAATGATTACAGTATTTATCTGGTAGGTTCATCGCGTATCAATGTGGCCGGTATTAATAATGCCAATATTGATTATCTGGCCCAGAGTATTGCTAAAGTCCTTTAAGCATTAGTTGCTTCGCTGAATATATTCAGCGAAGCAACTTTTCCTGTTTACCCTTATATAATCAAGCCCTTGTTTTGAACTGTTTCACTATCCCTGCGTTAATCAAAAATCAAGGTTGAGAGTCAAACCATAACGTGCCGGCTCGCCCAATTGGGTATAGCCCTTGGCAGTGTAGTTGTCCCTGGGGTCATTACCAAAATAAAAGCCACGAACAAAATAATCTTTATCGCCAAGATTTCTTGCCCAAAGATTTAGGCTCAGCTTGTCCCTGGTATAGCGCACACTGGTATTGAAGAGAACGTAGCTGTTGGATTGTTCAGCATGACTGTCAGAAAAATAAAAACTGTCCCGTCCCTGCATATTGATGTCCAGTGACAAAACGCTATTGAGTTCAATCCTCGACCCGAGAGTAAATTGATACCCGGGTGCATGGGCCTGCTCACGACCATCAAGGTTGTCTCCGGAAGAATTAATGAAATTCTCATAACGTGAATCCAGTATGCCAAGTGATCCATAAGCCGTTATTGAATCCGCCATTGTCCACTGCATATCAGCTTCAGCACCACGGTTCGTGCCTGCGGCAGCATTGCCAATAAAGTCTATGAATTCCGAACTGCCATCATTACGCATTCTCACAGTAGAGCTGCTGATCTGAACGTCTGTACGGTCCATGTAAAAAACTGCCAAGCGTAAATTAAGTCGATTTTCCAGAAAAGACTGTTTTAGTCCTGCCTCATAATTCCACAGGGTTTCAGAATCAAATTCGCGCAGGTCTGTATCAAGGCTGCCATCGGTATTAAAGCCTCCACTCTTGTAACCGCGAGAGGCACTTAGATAAAGTAAGCCGCTATCAGAAAGCTGATAGTTGAGGCTTAATTTTCCGCCCAGCAGATTTTCATCCGGTGAAAATAACAGGCCATTGGAATCCATGAACTCTGCACTAAAACGTTCACTGCGCAGTCCCACATCCAGTGACAGGTTGTCGGAAAGTATCGTATTGGTTTCGGCATAAAAAGCCAGGCGATCAATAATGAAACGACTGGAATAAATGTCATCGAGGAAGGTGTAATTCCGATCAAGGTCCACATCCTGATGCAGGGAATAAATGCCAGCGACCCAACTGGTCCTGCCGCCCAGTAAAGCCCCTGATTCGGAAGAGAGCAGGCGTACTTCGCCACTGACAGTCTCACGGTCACGAAAATACTTGTCTGTAGAAGAGTATTCAAACGGATGAAAGCCGGCATAGACCCAGTCTTCATCATAACCATAGGCAATGTCTGAGCGGGCATAGCCACCAATCACTTCAAGGGAAAAGTTATCAAATCGCTTACTGGAAAAATTCAGGCTGGCGAGTTTTGAATCCTGACGATCAAATCCGGGTTCATCGGATAATGTATTTCTGATGTTGTCCAGTGAAAACCCGTCATAGCCATTATCAAGATCAATCAGGGCTGTTGTGAAATCCAGGGTTTCAGTGCTGGTCATCAACCAACGAAACTTGGCTCTGAGGGTGGTTTCATCGCGTTGGTTGGTGGGGCGGTTGAGAAAAGTATTTTGGCTAAAGCCATCACTTTGCAGTTTCTGGAATGATAGTCGATAGAAAAGATCATCAGTAGCTGGGCCGGATACATAGCCTGCTATTCCCTGTTCGTCGGCATTAGCTCCCTGTAGCTGCAATCCAGCACTGAATTGTGTAGTGGGGGCGCGGGTTTGCAGGTTAATCAAACCTGCCAGTGCATTGGATCCGTAACGGGTCCCTTGTGGCCCCAGGAGCACTTCTACCTGTTCAACATCATAAAGCATGGCAGCGTTGCCGATGCCGGAAAAATCGACGCCATCGATAAGCATGCCAACTGAGGAGTTAAGAGGTTCAGAAAACTGGCCACGTTCACCAATTCCGCGTATCTGGATAAAACGCGCACGTGAACCACCGGAAGCAAAATTTACATTAGGCGTATTGAGCAGAATATCTTCTAGATGCTGGGCATTTCTGCGTGACATGGTGTCCGCATCGATAACGGTAATACTGGCGGGAATGTCATCGACGACATTGAGTCGATAATCTGCCGTGACAACGATTTCTTCAAGTACGGGTTGAGCCAGTGCTGGCAAGGACAAAACATATAAAGGGAAAAGAGCCAGTATTTTTCGATTTGCAAACATCATCACTCCGGAATAAACGGTCAATCGGGACCCGGAGCAAGTTGGCGAAAAGGGGAAGGAAAAAATAGAAAAAGAAGCAAACAAGTTAAAGTCTGCTGCTACCTATCCCTCCGCCAGCATTAACCGGGTCAGGTTCAAAGGGTTTGATCTCAGGCCGTAAAGCCACCCCCTAGGAAGGCCGTAACTATAACAGTCGCAAGTCACAAGTTACAAGGAAGTAAGCAAGCAAGATAAAGGATAAAGGATAAAGGAAAAAGGATAAAGGTGGGCGGTGCAGGGAGGCGGCAGGGAATGGGAAAAGAGGCAAGAGACCAGAGGCAAGAGACAAGAGACAAGAGACAAGAGACAAGAGACAAGCAACCCTGCTTTCAGGCTTCAATGGTTTTCTGTAGGTCGGATAAGGACCGCAGGGACGCATCCGACAGGGCGACCCGAGGTCGCCGACTTGAGACTTGAGACTTGTAACTTGTAACTACATCCTCAGTACTGTGTGATTTCGAGTTGCTCGGTTTCCAGCATGACGCGAATTACAGAATAGCCACTCAGGACGATTTCGCCTTTATGCCGATCCTGTCCATCCTGGCAGAAATCAAAAACATAGATGCGGGCCAGGTACTTGCGCTTGTTGCTGGCTCTGGTGAAGGAATATTTATTGAAAGCCAGGGTGTCATCCAGTAACTGGATATCTCTCTCCTGGCAGTATTTTCTGGCAGAAGAGAGCGCTACGGCATGTTGCTCACTACTGCGCCACCAGTAATAGATAACACCCATCAGGAGGAAAATCAGTATCAGGTCGAAGAGGGAAAACATGGTTTCATTATAGAGGCAGGAAGGCTGCAGGCATACAGCTGAATTATTCTGGTCTGGAAATCCGGCTTTGTCCCTTGACACTGAATTGTCAGAACAGCATCATGCCCGCTTATTTTCAGGCGACGTTTTTTAATGAAGTTACTCTATTTAACCCTCGAGCCCCCTCTGGATAGCGGGAAAGTTGCCACTGGAAATCAGGTCAGGGCACAGGGTATAAGAGAAGTCCTGGAAGCTGCAGGTCACCAGGTACATCAGCTGGCATTCATGCCGGAGCCAGTTATGACAAGCGCTTTAGAAGACGCTGAAACGCCAGTCCCCCTAAACAACGCTGAACCCCCTGCCAATTCCCGGATCGCTGACCGCTATAAGTCTGCTGAAGAGCTTCACAGTTTAATAGCGCAGGAAGCCTTTGATAGCATTATTGTTGCCTACTGGTACTTGCTTGATCATTTGCCGGAGTCTGATATTCCGATAGTGCTGGATTTTATAGCGCCACGACTATTGGAAATTATGTTTCAGGAGCCAGAGAGCGTTGCGCAGCAAGCCGGAGTAATCATTCGGCATCTGTCAAAAATTGACCACGTACTTGCCGGAAATCAGCGCCAGGCCGACCTTTTGCTTCCCCTTTTATTGCAGGCAGGCATCGATTGTCGTGAACAGATCCCCATTTCTATTGTTCCCATCGCCACGCGTTCAAAACTAAGGCGAGTTAATAACTTGCTGTCGCCATTAACCCTGGTAAATGCCGGTGTTGACTGGCCATGGCGCAATTTTGAAAACTACAGAAATACTCTTGAAGCTCTGGTAGTAAAACATCAGGACCTGACATTTACAGAATATACCGGCGTCTACCCAGGCCTGCTCACGCAAGCGAGTGATGACAAGGAGGGCAGTGGAGAAGAGGCGCGATCAACTTTGCTGGGATACGCTGCCATGCAGACCAGTCTTCAGCAATGCCATATTGGTCTGGAACTGGGTGAACGTAACCCGGAACGTGAGTTCAGTCATTCCTACCGCGCCATGGAGTATCTGGAAAGTGGTTTACCGATCATTATTAATAGCTGGATTCCCCTGGCGAGTCTGATAAAACACTATGACGCAGGCTGGGTAATTGATGCGCCATCAGAACTTGATGCATTGATTGGTAGTTTGCTTGCCGACCCTGATTTACTTGCCAGAAAACAGGCGGGTGTGGACAAGCTCAAGGCAGAGCAGCTGAATTATCAATCTGCCTGCAAGCCGCTACTGGCATTCCTTTCTGTTGCCCAAAAAATGAATCGCTTTGCGCTTGCTGACGAAGCGGTGATATCGCCGGCACTGGATGTAACTGGAAGCGAAACTGCAGTAGATCTGGAAGAAGAGATCGAAGATTTTCAGGCGCAGGGAACATCCAATGTCAAAATTATTCTGGGCAAAGTCTTCAAGCGCTATTTTTGTCCTGCCCGTCCAGAGTCAACTCCGGATATATTAATGGTTACCCGTGCCGACCTGTTTCCTGTGGATCACGGGGCGGCGGTGAAAATTATCAGGACTGCTGAATCACTTTCCCGAACCGGCAGGGATGTCTGGCTTACCACGGATAGCCGGATTGAATATTTCCAATTCAGCGATGGGGAAATGACTACTCATCGTTTTCCTTTTCTGCTGAGATTTCTCTGTCAGCCAAGAAGTGTTGCTTTCATGAAATTACTGAAGCTGGGCTTCCCCTACAGCAACAGTTTCCTCTATATGCCGGTAACAGACATGAGTTATATTGTCAGGGCGATCTATCTCACCAGTCGCAAACCCATTGGAGCCTATCAGGCTGAATTCCCTGCCTATGTTCGGCCCTGTCGTTTTGCTCGTTCCCTGTTTGAAGGCAAGATTCTGCTGGTGCAGCACAACGTGGAATACGATCGTATTCGAAATCAAGAGCCCGATCTTACGCCTAAAAATATTCAGACACTGAAAAACCTGGAAGTGGCCATGTGTCATGAGGCTGATAATATTATCGCGGTTTCAGACAATGACCGGGATAAAATGATTGCTGACGGTATTGATGCTAAAAAAATTCATACTATTCCTCATGGTGTGGATCTTCAGGCTTTTCATACCACACCTGTGATAAATATACGCGAGCGGTACCGTTTGCCATGGCAGACCCCGGTGCTGGTTTATCATGGCACTTACAGTTATTCCCCTAATCTTGAAGCCATGCAGGTAATGGCCCGGGAAATTCTGCCACGGCTCGAGGAGCGTGATATGCACGTTACCGTTCTGGCCATTGGTAGCAAGCCCCCGGATTTTCCTTTGCATCCAAATATCGTTTTTGTCGGTAGTGTCGATAACCTTGCCGAGGTGATTCCAGCGACAGATCTGGCGGTTGTGCCTCTACAGGATGGTGGCGGAACGCGTATGAAAATTCTGGATTATTTTGCTGCCGGCATTCCTGTCATCAGTACAGCGAAGGGAATTGAGGGAATACCCGTTGAAAATGGCAAGCAAGCATTAATTATTGATGACTTTGATGCAATCAGCGACGCTATCGTACACCTGTTACGTAATCCGGAAGAGGCGAAAAAGCTCAGCGATCAAGCCAGCCTCTTTGTTGATACCCTGGGATGGGATGCTATTGGCAGGCGCTATCTGCCCTTGCTGCATTAACACAGCGATTTAGTCGCTGTAGCAGATTTCTTCCAGAAAATATTCAGGCAAAAAACTCCAATAACACTGTATTTGCACGAGCTCAACAGCAGCCCTAGTTCTGAGCTGTACTGGCGTTTGCACTGCCGCATAGCATTGCTATACTTCCCCAACTTGCTGGGTAGGGGGAAGCATGTCAGGAAAAATGGTGCGAGGACAAATGCGACGATTTATATTATGTCTTATTCCGGTTTTAAGTATGGCTTCCGGCCTTCATGTTATTGCTCAGGATGAGCTACCCAGACTCATGCCTGACGATCTGTTCAGGCGAAATATTGGTACTGAAGGTCAGCTTGACGCTCAATTTCCCCCTCACATAATTGTCGACAATATCTATTATGTAGGGACCCAGTCTCTGGCCTCATTTCTTATTACAACGGATGCAGGTCACATCCTGGTTAATTCAGATTTTGAGCGTAATGTACCCACTATCAAGAATTCCGTTGAACAACTGGGTTTTGATTTTGAGGATATTGAAATCATTATTGGCAGTCATGAACATGGCGACCATATGGAAGGGGATGCCCTGGCCAAAGAACTCAGTGGGGCAAAAGTCGTTGCTGTTGCAGAACAAGTGCCGGGTCTGGCGCATATGAGGCCAGGTGGCAAACCGCATCCCATTGACGAAGTGATTATTGATGGTGATCAGGTTCAGCTTGGTGATGAAGTATTAACGGCGCATCTGACTCCCGGCCATAGTGATGGTTGCACCTCATGGGAGCTGACAGTTACTGACTCAGGACAGCAATACAAAGTTGTCATAATTTGCAGTGTAGGCGTAAATCCCTATTATCAGCTTTGGAATAATCCGGAGCGCCCCGATATCGTGGAAAAATATCAGGCCAGTTATGCCGCGCTTCGTGCATTGGCAGCAGATATACCCTTGGGCTCACATCCTTCCATGTATAAACTGGAAGAAAAATACCCATTGATCGGCCAGAGGATGAATCCTTTTATTGATCCTGAGGGTTATCTTTACGAAATAGCCATTAATGAGCAGGCCATGAATCTGCGTCTTGAAGAGCAGCGACTCGCTGCATTGCAATCTGAATAACAGGCAAAATAAATGCAGCTCTCGCTATTCCCAAATTATTTGAATCAAACACAGGTATCCAGTTAACCATGAAAACCCAGGTAGTTATTATTGGCGCCGGTCCTTCCGGTCTTCTGTTAGGACAGCTTTTGCACAATGCTGGCATAGATAACGTAATTCTTGAACGCGCAACACCGGATTATGTGCTGGGCCGAATACGTGCCGGCGTCCTTGAGGAAGGTCTGGTTAACCTGGTCAGGGAAGCAGGGGTAGCAGAGCGGATGGATCGTGAAGGGCTTCCTCACGACGGAGTTAAAATAGCTTTTAATGGCGAGATTCGGCGCGTTGATTTACACAAGTATTCCGATGGCAGGCAGGTGGTGGTCTATGGCCAGACAGAAATCACTGCTGATCTGATGGACGCCCGCAAAGCCAGTGGTGCGCCAGCCATTTATAGCGTGGAAAATGTAAAGATTTGTGACGCCAAAAGTGATGCGCCCTACGTGCTCTATGAGAAAGACGGCAATGATGAACGTATAGACTGTGACTATGTCGCCGGCTGTGACGGTTTTCATGGAGTGAGTCGAAAAACTATTCCCGACACCGTAAGAAAGGAATATGAAAAAGTCTATCCCTTTGGTTGGCTTGGCGTGCTGTCGGATACGCCCCCTATTGCTGATGAACTTATTTATGGCATCAGTGAGCGCGGTTTTTTTCTCTGCAGCATGCGCTCAGAGGTCCGCAGCAGACACTATGTTGATGTCAGTCTGGATGAAAAAGTGGAAGACTGGTCCGATGATCGTTTCTGGAATGAATTAAGCAGCAGACTGCCAGAAGAAGTCAGAGGTGATCTTGTTACCGGGCCTGCTTTGGAAAAAAGTATTGCACCCTTGCGCAGTTTTGTTTGTGAGCCTATGCAATACGGGCGCCTGTTTCTGGTTGGTGATGCAGCGCATATTGTGCCGCCCACCGGGGCCAAAGGTCTTAACCTGGCCAGCAGTGACGTGAATTATCTTTATCGCGTATTGCTTAAGGTGTTCAAGGAAAACAAACCGCAGGCAATAGAACAGTATTCTGAATTATGTCTGCGCAGAATCTGGCATGCGGAACGATTTTCCTGGTGGATGACCAGTATGCTGCATAATTTTGGCGATGAAATTGATCGTAAAATTATGAATTCACAACTGGATTTTTATACCGGGACTGAAGCCGGACAACGGGTTATTGCAGAGCAGTACGTAGGCTTACCTTACGAAGATGTATCCTGAGTTTCTTCTTGCTTGTCTGCATAAGCGAAGTGATAGCGCAGCGTCAGGCTTTCTTCATTAATTGATCCGTCTTTTTGCAAACGTGGACGAAAAGGAGAGTTGCGCAGATATTTTTTCAGACGCTGTTCAATTTTCTTTGTTACATTCCCTGATTTACCCAGTATTTCTATGTCGCCAGCACGACCGAAGCGGGAAACTGTAAAGCTGATATCAACATAGCCGTCATAGTCCAGACTTTCATCTACAGCAATACCAAATTTTTCACGACTGTTAGGTTTTGCCGCCACCAGTGGTAGATGTACAGGCATCGCCGGACGAAATATCTTTTCAATCTCCAGTTCCGGCACCTTTCGATTGATGGCTTCCTGATTGGCTTCGGCATATTTTTCGGCTGCGCTTCGGGTATGCCCAAAGAGTAAATTCCAGTCACCGTAGTTCATGAGTATGTCTGTCAGAGCCAGAGGGTCGGCCATGGGATTGTTGCGTACATAAATCAGCATGCGTTCAAAGGCGTATACACCACGCAGATAACTAACAGAATTTCGCCTGTTATTACTTCTTACGCGTGTGCCCGTCCGGTAGGATTTTTCACTCATGTAATAATCCGGCTCTTTGATAATGGCTGCCCGATATGCTTGCAGAAACAGGGTTTCGATATAGCGATGTTCAAGCTCAATCAGGGTGGGATCAAAAAATTGACGATTCTCCATCAGTGTGGAAATTGCGCGCACATAGTTTTGCTGGGCCTGGTAAAGACTGCCAAATGCTATCTGTCTTGGCGTAGGTTGGCGTGAACTTCCTGAACTGCTAAAACTTATGCTGGGTTGAACGGGCATATTCAATACACGTTCATAATTCGTCATGTTCTGTTCCGCAAGGCTGATAATGGAGGGTATGGCGTTTAGATTATTCTCGCCGAAATACTGCTCACTTAGATAAATCAGGTATCTTTGTTTTGCATTGGCATTTTTCAAATCCCCTATAGCCATATAGCTTTCGATTAATCCCTCAATACTTGCCACTTGTTCCGGATGAAACAAACCATGGTTGATGCGGCTGACATACTCCACGTTCAAAGATTTCTATCGCCGATTCATGATGATTCAATTGTTGATATTGGTTGCCCAGATCCAGCAATGTTTCATATAAATCTGTGGCAAAGGGACCTGCATCACCTTCTATGGTCGCCAGCTGCTCCTCGTATTGCTCAATATTAAAGCTAATATCTGGAATGGAGATTACCTGAGATTCTTCAGTCTCTTCGATGTTCTCTAGATCCTGAAATACAAGGCCGTTGATATTTTCTTTATTGTCTGAATTTTGAGCTGGGAAGGAAGCCGGTATTGTCTGTTGTGTTTCAGGATTCAGTATTACCGGATCAAATATCAACTGATTAAGCTGAGTCCTGCTTTGGCTTAAGCCCATTTCGGAAAGAAGGAGAAGGGGGGCAGTCAGGACCAGTGTCAGGAAATAGCGAACGCCAGGATGAATATTTCCACGCGGCTTGACCGGTATCAGGCTGGTTTCAGGCATGTTCTCAAGACTCGTACATTAGTGATACATGTTACGTCAGATAACAGATTTTATCTTTTCTACCACATTTACACGAATAAAATACCAGTAAATGGTAATTGAATATTTGAGGGATCATACCTATCGGGCTTAATGGCTTTCCTGACGATGTTGCATAAGCAGGTCTGCACCAAAGTCACCCTCCTTGCTGCGCCAGACGGTGTGAACGTGATTGCCGTTGCCCTGCACCAGGTCATATTCAAAAAAGAAATCCGCACCATCCAGGCGCCAGTAATGGGGGGCGCCGTTCTCGATACTGCCTAGCCATGTGAAATTCAAGGTATTGATGTCGACCTGGGCAAGATAGGACTGTGCGATTTCCGGCCGGTATACCGTCACTACTTCATCAAGGATATGCTGTACTAATTGTTTTTGCTGCGCATCCAGGCTGCTAATGGTAATGCCACTGGCAGGCAGGGACTTCCAGTCTTCCCAGCTTTCACGAGGACGATTGAGGGTGCCAGATAAAATATCACCGGGAGGATTGCCATCTTCTATGGCCGTATTTTTCTGAGCGTCGGTCAGTGCATGCATCAGATTAAGGCCGGCATTATGAACATAATCCTGGCTGCGAAAACCGGCAAAGGTGCCGGTTCTGATTTCGGCCGGAGAGGCGCCAAAAAAAGTCGGGGTGACACTGATTTCACCATTGGCGACGGCAAAGTTAAGCGATAAATGATGGCCTTCAAAGCGCCAGCCCCACTGATCTTCCAGAGACGGTGTTCCGAAGATGGCGAGGGTATAATTTTCCGGTCCACGGGGAAAACCGATGACTTCATTGTCAGAGAGTATTTTCTCCAGTTGCATGACCTGAATGGTCGTCAAATAGCCCTTCGTACTTAAAGCCGTATGCAGAAGTTCATGAGCAAGCATCTTTTGCTGTGCGGACATAAAGTCCAGAGGAAGCCCTTTGCGCAAATAGGGCCAGTAGACATAATTCTTGCGGGCTTCATTGTCCATATCCAGATGGAGCAGCTCCTGTCTGTTATAACCAACAGCAGCTTCAATGCCCCCGGGTCCACTGGCAACTGTCGCCAATAGTGCATTGGCAGCAGTTACCATTTCACTACTCACCCTCGACATCGAGTTATCTGAAGCGCCTGCACCGGCATGGTCGGCCTGAACCAGGGAATAAGTTGCACTTAACACAAGAGCGGCCAAAGCAATCGCCGTTAATTTGAAATTGAGTACAGTGCTAACTTTGTCGAAAATATGGTGCATTTTGCTGCCCACTCCGATGTCCTGCTGTTTCTTTTGTTCCGTTAATGCCGGCAACGAAATAGCTGGTAATAATTTATTATGAAAATATCAGATTAAAGAATCAGGGAATGCTCGCTGCCAGATCAATAAAAATCTGCGCTAGTTCACCATTGTTCTTTTCTGCCATCATGAAATGGCCATTACCGAAAAAGCCAAGATCTGGTAAATACGTGTAATCAACACTGACGCCTGCCTGTTGAAACACTTTAACGGCGCATGGAAGTCCCGCAATCAATCCCAGTTCTGAACCTACCAGATGGACTGGAACCGCAGCGAAATTAAGCAGTCTGGAAGGATTGTTTGGAGACTGCATTTCGCAGCCTTCTGCATCTTTGTAAGGGGCAAAATCGGCAGCCAGTGCAGGCTCAAAAGTCAGTCCTTCACGGATGCTGCTGGTCATATTGCTGGCACCGGGTTCAAAGGCAATGACACCGGCAACCTTGTCAGAATTCAGGTCCGTTGCCAGCCAGCCGCTGGCGGCACCTGCAGAATGGGTAACAAGAATGGCTGGTCCAATACGTTCCAGTAATTTACTGATATCGGCTGCCGCAATAGAATCACCGGCGTAAGGGCCAGGAGGGGAGCTTGATAGCCACTCGACAATGGCAGGATCATCAGGGTCCTGGGAGTCGCCAGGCCAGTGCTCAGAGCGGGCCAGAAAATTAATGATGCTTGAGTTGGCACTTTCCGCTAACTCACCATAACGAATATTGGTTGGAGAGCGGCCATAGCCCGGCCGATCTACCCAGTAGACGTCAAAACCGGCGGTAAGAAAATAATCACGCCAGCCGTCGCGCCCATCAGGGGTGCTGAACCAGTCAGAAGCCTGGCCGCCACCGCCATGAACAAGAATGAGAGGGTATTTATGGCTTTTTTCAGCAGGTAGCTGGTAACCAACATACATCTGGTTATATACCTGGACCGAACCATTTTCTGCCGGTTCAGTGTTTTCGCCACCCACATAAAAATGGCCCTGGTCCCGAAGACTGATGACTCCGGCTTCTCCCCCGGCGAGAGCCAGATGGGTGCTTAGCAGCCCGAGCAATAAAAACCCCATTTGTCTTAAAAACGAAACAGAAAAGCCCATGTACCACTCCCTATAATAATTATTCTAAATACAGGCTAAGTGTACTATTCCGGATGAAAAATGGTAGGCTTGAAAAGTAAAATCACAAGGATTTCACAGTTGTGTAATAAGCTCGTAACTCATTGAAAAATAATGAATAAAAAAGGCAAAAGTATGTCTATTTTTAAAACCCTGCCAAAAAATCCTGACATGGTGCAGGTGTTCAAGCAGTTCAATGATGGACTTCTGCCACTTTGTGAATATCACGACGTAATACTCAGGGGTGACTCGCCACTCTCGGTAGGGGAAAGAGAATTGATTGCTGCCTATGTATCCGGCCTCAATGCCTGCCGCTTTTGCTTTGGTGCGCATGCGGCTATTGCACAGAGTCATGGCATTGATGCCGAATTACTGGAAAGACTTATAGAAACTCCGGAGCTATCAGGTGTAGAGGTAAAACTACTGCCATTGCTGGCCTACGTTAAAAAACTGACGCTGACTCCCGGCAAGATTACTCCTGCAGATGCTGAGGCTGTTTATGCTGCCGGCTGGGAAGAGAGAGCGCTTTACCATGCTATTAGTGTCTGCGCCCTGTTTAACTTTATGAATCGAATTGTGGAAGGTTGCGGCATCACTCCCAGCAATAGTATGGATGATGGTAGAAAAGAGCGACTTGAGGCAGGAAAGGATAATCCTGACTTTTATACCGACTTTGCCAAAATGGTACTGGGGTCAACGGATAAATAATCAGATGTTTATACTTTTCTCGTTTACTAATAACGCAAA
>Ga0255752_10003711_pt1 | contig 15779 bp, 34 predicted proteins | sample 011ome_25_FD_179952 | JGI IMG/M metagenome (GOLD analysis project Ga0255752, IMG submission 179952) | Coastal salt marsh microbial communities from the Groves Creek Marsh, Skidaway Island, Georgia - 011512CT metaG (version 2) | ecosystem: Environmental > Aquatic > Marine > Intertidal zone >...
TTGCTTTCTTGTGCCGAGTTTTTGAATTCTTTTGAGTCTATATAGTGAGAAAACGCACTAACAATATCATTTGGCAGAAAAATTAGCTTTAAATTGCCTTCATCATCACTTTTGATTTTAAAAACAGTATCTCCTAGAAGATTTGTGTATTCTTCTGCCATTTTTAAAGTGGCGGAGTTTTTGTTATTATAAAATTTCTGTTCTAAAATATCTAATAAATTTGGATTAACAACATACTTACTAGAATCCATTAAATCATCTAATTCTCTGACAATTTCTTTATCATTTAGGTAAAATTTCCTGATAGGATTTCTATCGTATATTTTAGATATATTCTTGATTAATTTTTTTAGAATAGGCAAAGGAGCGAGATATTTTGCTCTTGATTCTGCAAATGTAGGGTCTTTGTATCTCTCAAATATCAAATCTCTTAAATAAGGCTCCTGATTGCCTTTAAAAGTGTCAATTAGTTGTGTGGCCAATCTCTTTCTTTCTTCTTCTGTTTTTATTGAGCTTCTTAGTGGTGGATTGTGAACAATATGTACCACTCCACTTTGGGGAAGATATAGGCTTGTGTTTTGAAAATTCATTTTTTTTAATTAATATAATATAACCAAAAAAACACAAAAGAGAAAAAGAGAAAAAAAAGAAGCAAAGGCAATATAAGATGAAATTTTTTAAAAGTAAATAGCTTTAATATTTCCTATCGTAAATTGAGAATTTTTTAAAAATATAATATCCAAAAGCGTCTGAAATATGGGTTAGCATTTTATTAGAAGTGTCAAACTGACCATTTTCTTTATAACTCACTTGCTCAAGGTCATTAATCAAAAATTCACAATGATTATTAATAATAATATGATTTTTTCTTAAATGATAATTAACTGTATTTACCCTATGCTCTATGGGTGGATTACTCCTCTCAACTGCAAAGTACATATCCCTAAAATAGGGCTTTAAACCTTGCATAATTATCTCCCAGTCGGTTGATACTGCTGATGTTTTGTGAGAATTACCCGAAGCATCGCCATATAAAACTAAACTGCACTCTCTTGAGATTCTTGACTTAATTTCTTCAACTATATCATAACTATTGGATTTTCCGCCTTTTAAAATAATTTCATCGATTACTTTTATTCCTTTTTCATTAATATTATTTTGTCTTTTTTCTCTATTATAAACTGCTTCATCTTGACAAATAGCTACACAGTAAGGCTCAACATTGAAATCAAAACAAAGAATGACTGGTAATGATATATTTAATTCAATTTTTTTCTTTGTTGTGTGTTTATCTCTATCAAAAAATCTATAAGCAGATTGATATTTCATATTAACAAACTCACCGCTCATATATGCTAGTAATTCCTTCTCATCAAACGAATCTTTTAGAGATTCAATAAAAGAGGACGGCAAAGCTTTATTATCCTGCGTTCTACCCTTGAGTAATTTTTTACTACCTTTTCCTGCATCCTCTACAAATATTTTATAGGTGGCCTTAAAACCTTCTGGCGTTGTTGTGATATATAATTGGCATTCTGCTCTTGCTCTCATCCTTCCTAGTAGTTTTTGATAAACAAGCATCGCCTTATCTGTTTTGATTATGTCAAATTCATCTATCCCACAATAAGAAAGGTTGGCAGATACCAACTTATCAGGCTCATCCATCGTTTTTAAATCAATAGTTCCATAAGCTGTTGTTATTCTGCCTAATTCACTATTAAAACTCCATTCAATACCTTTCTGCGTCAGAAGTTCACAAAAAGCAGGTTTAAAGATTGTTTTTGCATCTTTTAAGGTTGGATAAACAACCCATCCTGCCGAAACTGGATAAGGAATTATACCCTTTTCTGCTTTTTCTACTGATTCATCTGTGGGGCTATTTATTAAATGGTAGAGAGTTTTTTTTAGAAAAGCATAAGTTTTTCCAGCACCAAAGCCACAAACTAAAGCTAGGTTTCTTGTTTTAATATCTTTGATAAACTCCCATTGGTGATTCCAATATAGCTGTTTTCCTGTGATTTTTGAGAATTGTCTAAATACTAGCTTGGCCATTTAATTATTATCATTTTATCAATTCATCATCTAATTTTTGCAAAATAGGATATTTCCCTAGCCAATCACTATATTTTATATCACTTATAGCTTTTTCCATAATTGCCCTTAACATTAAAAAACAATTATATCTAGCTATGCTTGTGACAAAAGATTCTCTATACAGAGCCAAAACTTTTCTTACATTAATATAAAGTTTAGGGCTTGGATTTATTATATTTTTTTTTTTAGTTGGCTTTTCATCTTTTAACCAATGTTTTTGATCTAACCCCAATCTATTTAAATAGATTTCTTCTTTATTACCAAAAAATGACTCAAATATTGCCTTTGCTTCTTCTTTACTCATAACTTAATCACATTTACATTCACACGGAGCTATTATTTGCCCTGTATTCATATCTTTATATGCTTTCTGGCCATTAGGCAGATATGTCGTGCCATATAAAGCAAAAGCATTCTTAAATAAGAAAAAAGTTATTAGAAGCGATAATAAAGCAATTAAAAAGAATTTTTTCTTTTTATCTTTTTTCATAGCTTCAAAATCTTTATAACTTAAAACAGTTCCTATTCCATATTTACTCATAGTTTTTTATTTAAGGTTGGGTTATATCGTTTATCCAACTTTTCCCTTAGCTGAAAGGATTTAACCATATTTTGAATAGTGCCAATAGAACATTTCCACTTACTAGCAGTCTCTAATAGTGTCATTGTTTTTCTATCCTCAATAATCTGCTTAATTTCCTCTGCTGTAAACCTTTGGGGCTTTCCTACTGGTTTTTTAAGTGGTTGATAACCACAATTAGGGCATTTCATAGTTCAATATTTGAAATTAATTGTAATTGATTAATCGTAATTTTTTATAATTAGAATTAGATTTATATTCTAAAAAAGGACTCGCATACCAGTTACTACCTATTTTCGTTGTCTTATTTTTTTTTGCTAAAGAACGAATCATAGTATTTCCATCTGTCTTAAGATAGTAAAAATCATTTACTGGCTCAATATAACATTCAAAATGAAATTCAAAATAATTCTTGATACTTTTTTTAGCTTTAAGAAACTCATTTGAAACTACTGTAACATTTAAGAAATTACTTAACTCATTTGAAACTTCTGTAATTGTTATATCTATAAAACGAGCATAAACATTTTCGTCGTGAGGTGCTTGTTGAAAACTGTATTCTAAATCTTTTACTCCATCAATAACGCAGGTTTTATTTTCTGACACTAATGTAATCTTAGGGCATTTCATAAGCTATAAATTTCTTGATTGTCTATTCTTCCTTCTTTCCTTATATATCGTTTTAACCAATACGCATTACTGGTATGCTTAATTCCATTACTATCAACAAAATCTACTAAATGCAAAATTCCTCCTCCCTTGGAGCTAATTGCAAGTCCTTCGTCGTTACTTAGTGGTTGTTCGCACTGATACTCATCAACAACAACTCCACATTTAGTTGAGCCTTGAGAAGCTAAGCCTTGAGAAACTCTCACATAATCTTCATGCCTCCCTACATTTTCTGCCCATTCTTCGTTTGTTACTATAAAATCGCCTTTTTTAAATTTTTTTTTAAATGACATTTTTTTATTTTTTAATTTGTTTTTTTACTAGTATTTGTCGCTTGCAAGAAGTCATTATAGTTTAACAACTTAAAACATCTTTAGCTAAATTTTCAATAATAACTACTGAAATTCTTGAATTTTTATTGATTGTTGTTTTTGTAACTTTTTCAAATCTATTGACAAAATTGTTAAATCTTTCTATTGTGAATTTTTGTAATAACCTTTCTGCTACTATTTTTAATTCTTTTAATTTTTTTGTATTTTTCATAATTTTGTTATTTAAGTTTATGTTTTTTTATGTTATTGATCTAATTATAAAAAATAAAATATTAATTGTCAACAAATATTATAATAATATTTTACAAGTCTTCACCGTACGGCGAAAGTTGCCTAAAGCTAGTAAATACAAGGGTTCTTAAAATTTGCTAAATATTGAAATTTGTGGGTAAATTATGCCTCTTGGTTACCTTCATCATCAATAGAAGCTGAATCAATGTTTCTATTTGTTTGTTTTATTGTCTGTGGTGGTTTGCCGTAGGCTGTATCTCTTAAAAACTCAACGCTTCTAATATCCCCCGTCATAGCTTGAGAAAGAATTTTGCTATTTATTGTGGCCATCATATCAATTTTTTCTTCATCCAGATCAGGATATAATTTTTTTATTTTTTTTACATTGTTTTTAGATGCTTTGTGAGTTAAAAACATTTGGGTAACATCAGACCAATCTCTATTTTTCTTCTGTACTTTATTTGAGTTTTCAGCTCCTTTCCTAGCTATGTCTTGCCTTTCACTAGTGGGTAAATCTTTAAGCCTCCCTTTTGCAGTTAGATTTTGTGGGTTTCCATTTGGATTAGCCATATCTATTTTAATTATTTGATAATTTTTCCCTTTTCGTTCTCTAACCAATAAAAATATTGATAATCTTCAAAATTATCGCCTTTTATTGTTTTAAAACCTTCTGATGTTTTGAGGTAAGTTTCTGCAGAAAAAGACAGTACAGTTTCTGTATTTGATATAGTATTATCTATATATTTTCCTATATTTTCATACAATTTTATTGTTCTTTTATTTAAAAAGTTATCTACTATCATTTTTTTCTCTTTGTCATCTTTATACTCAATAACTCCCTCTAAAAAACTGCCAGAATAATCTTCTTCAGTAGGGGTTCTATATATTTTTTTTAAGAATATTTTTTTCATATATTTTTTATTTTTTATTGTTTTTAGTAATTATTCTTTTGTGCAATATTCATATTGTTTTAATTGGCATAGTTTTTGCTCTAGCTCTTCTCTTTTAGTACTATGACCTGCGTCAAGGCCAATAAAAAAGCATAGTACCACTATGCCAATGATTGCTATAAATTCTGGCATTTGAATAAACATTTTATATTTTTTATTTCCCAGTTGACCCATAACCACCTCTCCCAGTATCTTCAATATCCTCTACAATTTCCATTTTAGAAGGATAGAGTGGTCTAATTAGCATTTGTGCAATCTTATCCCCTTTAGTTATTGTGTAAGGCTCGTGACCTGCGTTATAGATTATTACTCCTACCTCTTTTCTGTATGAGTTGTCTATTGTTCCAGGGCTGTTTAAAACTGTGATTCCGTGTTTTAATGCCAAGCCTGAGCGAGGGCGTATATCTGCTACTGCGTAGGCAATTAAAGATTCATTTGGATATTTTGTATAAGTCTCTAAATCGCCATAAACCCACGGCTTTCTTTTTCCATAAACAGCTATATTATTTATTTGCTTAGGCAACTCAAGACTAATCCCTGTTTTTACTAGAATTCTGCCTTGAGGCTCTATAATAACCTCCTGTGTGTTATCATTTATAAAAATATTGTTGTTATCAATGTCTTGATATTTACCTATTTTTTCACAAACATGTTTTGGATATTCTCTGATTATTAAATTCTTTACACAAAAATCATCAGCGTACAAATCCCATAAATCAGATTCACAATTTCTGTGAGGAGGTTTAGCGGTTGGTGTAAGTAATTTTACTCTAAAAGGTATTGTCATGACTATTTAATTTATTTACACCAATTTTTAGTTTTTTTCCCACCATCATATCTGACGGCTAGGTTTTGTTCAATCAATTCTTGTGATAACAGTATATCATCATAGTACACATCACAACCTAACCTAAAATATTTTCCTTTTTTACAATTTTTTAGTTTTAGATCAGATTTTTTTATTTTTTCCTTAACATAATATTTGGCCTTCTTTCCTAGTAATTTTTCTTTTTTACATTTTCCTCTTATTTCTGGAGTATCAACGCCATTTAATCTAATTGACATTTTATTACAAAATAGAGGTTCATTACAGTTTAAATTTACTGTTATTGTATCTCCGTCATAATTTCTAACATATCTTGCTTCAAAGTCTTGAGCAAAAACTAGTGATGGAAAAAATGTTAATGCTAATAGTAGTTTTTTCATGTTGATAAATAATATAATAATTAATATAATATCGTTACTAGACCCATTATCTTCTCCCTTTTAATGTAGGTGTTAGAGAGTGGGTAATTTAATTCTCATTTTCTTTTTTTATAAAATCATAATAGCCATTGCCATAAAAATTAGCTAATTCCATAAATAAATACTTTTTCTTTTTGTCATTCTTTATAATTAACCTTTCAGCTAACTCCTCAAAAGTCTCTTTAATCGATCTAGTTTTTTTATATAATAAATTTTTATTCAATATTAGAAATTTCTTTAGCCTTCTTTTCCCAACCTAAAATTTTACCACATATCACAACAATATTAAGCAAGGCAACATAAGTTAAGCCTTGCCCAATAATTGGAGGAGTGAATATTGAATTAGCAATAAAATAAAGCGTAACTGTTGAGATTAAAACCCCAATATATTCATTATTAAATAATTTTAAAAACCTGTTATCATCCTCTAAGTTAAATAATTTTTGTATAAAAAACTTAACCCCCTGAACCAAAGAAGTATTGGTTTTTGTGTATATATCTAACATTTTAAGAAATACCCTTAGCAGCTTCTTAATTACAGTATCCCTTTTTAGATTTTCGGGGTCTATTAAATAATCTTTATTATTATCAGTCATTTTTATTTATTTTTTCATTATCGGATTTCTTCAAAAACTCCTCTAAAATTTTAATCTTGTGTTTCGCATATTCTCTAGTTTTTCGCCTAATCTCTCGAATATGAACCTCTTTTTTATGGCTATAATCATATTCAGTAGATTTTAAACCTCCAAAAGACATAAAATCCTTTCGCGAAAGAGCTAATTTATTTATAATTTTTTTATAACTCGTCATTTTTTCTTTTAAATTTAAAATAATTTATTTTCTTAATTTATAAAAGTTATTTTTAATATGTCAATTTATTTTTTAATAATTAAAATTTTTTACCTAAAATTAAAACTTTTTCTTGACATTATAAAATCATTTATGCTATAATCATCTCAACCAACTAATTAGGTTGGTCATAACTTAATTAAAACAAAATGACAAATTTACAAATAGAAACTCTAACAAGAGATCATTTAATATCTCTAAACTTCATAAATGCAGAGCCTTATTTTTCAAGTCGTGATTGTTTGGATATTTTTTTTCAATGGGAAGTCTTTAGAAAAGAAAAAGCTGATATTAGTTATAATTCTTTTATAAAAGATGTAATTTTTTCTTAATTCAAATTTAAAAACAAAAATGTTAACACTAACTTACAAAAACGAAATTTTTAATGTAATAAGCACAAAAGAAACAACATTTTCCATTGCAGGAGAAGTCATTGATAATGGTATAAAATTCATATGTGAAAACGGCAGAGTCTTCTATTATGACAAAGATTCTGATTCAAATGAATATTACGATCAGAAGCATTGCGATTAGATAACTAATATAATGAGAAATCAGAGGGGATATAGTGTAACCTAGCATTTACACAAAGATTGCTAGCTAGGTTACGATAATCTGATTTAACGAAAAAATCGCCAAAACAAATCCGCATTTGTATTATTATTAATGATCTTTTTCTAAAAATCAAGCTAAATGCATTCACTTAAAAATTATTAAGGATTCTGAAGGTTCTTTAATAAAAGAAAATAAAATGAAAGAACTTGAGATTTTTAAAAAAAATCTTGAATTTTAGTATTTTTATTATTAAATATAAGCGTGTAACTTTTTCTTGAGTCGGTTACACTTGCAACTGCCCAGTGAAACGCCCTTCACTGGGTTTTTATAACTCTTAGGTTGAGCTTTAAGAGAGAAAAATTACTTTATGGCAAAAGGTCGCTCAATCCCTTTTGCCGCCAAATTCAAGATTGAGCATCATGTCAAATTTACAAACTAGAGATAGTTTCATCTTTTATCGAAGCTTTTACGAAGCAATCCAAGATTTACCAAAAGAAAATCAATTAGAGCTTTACAATGCTATTGCTCAATACTCTTTAAATTTTGAAGACCCAACGCTTAATGGTTTATCCAATACTATTTTTAAATTAATCAAACCTCAAATAGAAGCAAATAGAAAGCGATATTTGAATGGAAAGAAACCAAAAAATAAGCAAAAGGAAAGCAAAGAAGAAGCAAAAGAGAAGCAAAAGGAAAGCAAAGAAGAAGCTAATAAGAATGAAAATAAGAATAAGAATGAAAATAAGAATAAGAATGAAAATGATAATGAACTTATTATCCAAAATGAAAAACATTTTGAAGAGTTCTGGATTCATTACACGCCAATTGAATGCAATGGGCGATCAGTTCCAAAAGGAAGCAAAAAGGAAGCAAAAGCGGAATATAAAAAACAAATCAAGAAACATGACCACAATCAAATAATGCAGGGCTTGAATAAATACCTAACATCTTGCAAAGAAAATAGTCAATTAACCCTACATGCGGTTAGATTTTTAAAAAAAGAAGTTTTTCTTGAAGAATTTGAAACCGCCACAGTTCAATCAAACCAAAAAAAAACAAGAAGTATTCAGGATGCCTACAACTCATTTATGCGAACTAATTAAAAACCAATAACCATGACTAGAATAGAATTTTTAAGAAAAAAGATTAGCGATTATTTTAATAAAAGAAAAAAAATGCAAAAATTAATAAAAAATAAATCACTATAAAATCATGATAACATTCAAAAAAGCAAAAAGCGAAATATTTGCAATCTGCCTTATCAAGGCCATTCCTATTCAAAAAGAAGATGCGGCTAATTTGATCAATTCTCAACTAAAAATATGGTTTAAGGATTTTGAAAAGCATAATTTAATTTTTACTGAAAACCAATTTATTGAAGCCTTGAATAAAATGGCAGATTCAGAAGTGTTTTATAATAACATGTTGCCATCGCTAGACATTTTTAAGAAATATTTAAAAGCAAAGACACTTGAAGAAATAAAAACTAGTCTAGAATTGTCTAAAAAAACTTTTATCAAAATAACTGAAAATCTGATTTATAAACACACAGTTTTGCACAAAAATCAGCCTTGGGTTCTTGAAAATGAATTAAATAATAGAGGAGATTTTGATGAAATCCAAGATATAGAAAAATACTTCAATAATGGCAAAAAAATTGAATTAGAAAAATTAAGAAATCTTTTTAAAAAAATGCAAAAAGAGCGTTTTAATGATTATTCTAGTTTTATAGATAAGCTTGAAGAAAAATTTAATGAAGTTCATAAATCAGAAATTGAATTTTTAGAAAGCAGTAAAATTATTAAAATTGATGATAATGCACAAGAGCGAAAATTTAAAAACATGATGCAGTTAAATTAGCGCCGTAAAAAAGACTAGTAATTTATTCTTGACTTATTAAACATTAAAGTTTAATTTAATATCAAACATCAAAACTTAAATAAAAAAATGAACAAATTAGAAGTACAAAAAAGAGTTTTACAAAACGGAAAACCTTTAGATTTGGAAAAATTTGAGTGGGACGAAGAAGCAAAGGTTTTTTCGTCTGCTAAGAATTATTTAGTAATTGATTTTGGAAATATAAATGATTGCACTTTTGCGACTGGACACAGCTGCACCTTTGAGACTGGGAGCGACTGCGTGGTCGTGAGGAGGGACATTTATCAAGTAATTGAGCTAAAAGAGGGGAAGAGAATTAAATTAAATGGATATAGAATAAATGGTTTTAATGTGCTTAAAACAAAGGAAGAAATTATTACTGTAAATGGAGTTAAATATAAAAAAATAGAAGATGAGTAAATTATTAAAAAATGATCCAGTTACAAAACTATTAGCACTTAAATAAAAAGACAATGACAGATAAACCATTAAAAAAAACAAAAGAAGAATTTGAATTATATCATTATAAAGATGATGTGAAAATTTTAGGGAAGAATCCTAAAATGACAGGTAATTGTACTTGGCTTGAGGGTGATTGTACTGGGCTTGAGGGTGATTGCGGTTTGCTTAGAGGTGATTGCGGTTTGCTTAGAGGTGATTGTACTGGGCTTAAGGGTGTTTGTACTTGGCTTGAGGGTGATTGTACTGGGCTTGAGGGTAATTGTACTGGACTTAAGGGTGATTGTACTTGGCTTTGGGGTAATTGTACTGGACTTAAGGGTAATTGTACTGGACTTAAGGGTAATTGTACTGGTCTAAGAGGCGATTGCACTTATCTTAGAGGTGATTGTACTTGGCTTGAGGGTGATTGTACTGGGCTTGAGAATGATTGTACTTGGCTTATGGGTGATTGTACTGGGCTTATGGGTAATTGTAATGGGCTTGAGGGTAATTGTACTGGTCTCGAAGGTGATTGTACTGGGCTTAAAGGTGATTGCAATGGGCTTGAGGGTGATTGTACTGGGCTTATGGGTGATTTAGATAAAATATCACCAAGTCAAAGAAAACAAAACCCTAATATTGCTGATTATGCGTAGATTTGCAAAGAATGATCCAGTAACAAAACTATTAGCTGACAATAATTTGATGGAAGTTGATTTTATTAAATTCTGCGAACTCAATAGGAATAACTATAACGCTAGGTTAAGACATTTATCAAAAGCTAAAAGTAATAAATACTATCAAAGTACAGAAGAGTTTTTTAAAAAAAACTTAAATAAATTTTTACAAGAAAAATCAATTAAATTAATTAGTGTTGAGGTTGATAATTATTTTAAATAATTGTTGACATATTAAACAATAATGTTTAATATACTTTCAACAACAACTTAAATAAAAAAAAATGACAATAGAAATTAAGACAACAGCAGGAGAAATTTTTGACGGCGATTCATTTGATAAAATACTAAAAGATATTGTGGAATTTTCAGAACAAGAAAACGATTTTTGTGTAAATATTGAATCTATTGAATGGAATGATTTTACAATGAATCATTTAATCGACAAAAAACAATTAGAATTAGATGAATTGCTATTTAAAGCAAAAGAAGAAAATGAAATTGCTAAAAATGACTATATAGCAAATCTTTATCAAGATCAATTATATAAATTATAATTTTTTTTAATTAACAACTAAATAAAAAAATAAAATGACAGAATTAGAAACAATAACTGAAGAACTAGAATTAAAAACAATAACTGAAAAACTAAGTTATATTCAAAGGCGTTTATCGGTAAAAAAAAATCAAAACAATAGTTTTGGTAACTACAATTACAGAACGGCTGAAGATATTTACACTTGTTTTAAAGATATAGTCAATAAAAATAATTTGGAAGTTTCATTGATTACTGATTTTTCTATTCAAAATATTGAAAACAGAATTTTCTTAAAATGTGAAGCAATATTAAAAGATAATGAAAATGATATTAGAGCTACTAGTTTTGCAGAATTAGGCTTGAATAAAAAAGGAATGGATATTGCTCAACTAACGGGAGCAACTCAAACTTATGCGAGAAAATATGCCCTTCAAAGTCTATTAGCTATTGATGATAAAGAAATGGATTTAGACTCTCAAGAGATTAAAAAAAAGGAACAAAAGGCTTTAGAGAATGCAAAAAATCACCTGATTGAACAATTACAAGGATTTTTAAAAGAAAATATAGTTGGTCAAGATGGGGAGATTATAACAGAAGAAAAGATTTTGACTACTTATAAAAAAGATAAATTAAATAGTATTCATATAGATAATTTAGAAGAAATTATAAAGAGATTAGTTGAGTATAAAGTACAACAAAAAAACAATAAAGAAAATGAAAATATATAACAATATAACTCAAAACTCTGATGAGTGGAAAATTTTGAGGTCTAAAACAGGAATCACGGCAAGTGATTTTAAAATGCTAAAACTTACTTCAAGAAGTAAAGACTTAGAAAAAAAAATTAAAGATAATGAAAAAAGGTTGAAAAGACTAGCAGAGGATAAAGCGAAAGAATATTACATATTAGATTCTGCTAGAGAGGACTTGGCTGTAAAAGATAATCTTTATGAAAAAGAGTATGCGATAAAAGATGAAAAACTCACTAAAGAGCAAGTAGAAAAAATAATTATGAATTGCCATAATATTTTTCAACAATCAAGAGATATGGAAAGAGGAACTGCTTTAGAACCAATAGCAAGAGATTTGTATTCAAAAAAAGTCAAACAAGTTGGTTTTATTCAAAGCGATGACGAGGTTTTTGGATATTCTCCAGATGGTTTAGCAGGAGATGATGGTTTAATTGAGATAAAATGCCCTAGATTTGATAATAAAAAAGGAGGTTTTTTAAGGTTTTTCCTAGATGATGAGGCCTGGAAAGAATCATATGAAGATTATAAATATCAAATTCAAGGAGGGTTATTGCTAAGCGATAAAAAGTGGTGCGACTTCATTTTATATAATGATAATATGCCAAACCACCCTGTCATAAACAGGATTGAAAGAGATGAGGATTTGATAGGAGAGCTAAAAATAGCTATGGATATTTTTAAAAATCACTACTTAGAAAAGAAAGAGGAATATGGCAAGAAGTTAGAGGGTTTGGATTATGATTTTTTAAGGAAAGAAATAAAATTTTAAATATAAATAAAATGAAGTATAGAAAAAAACCAGTAGTTGTAGAAGCTATTCATTATAAAAGTTGCATAACAAATGATATTAAAAATTTTACGAATGAATCTATTAAAGTTGAATATGCTGTCGGAACAAGTGAGGACGGAAAAGGGTATTTTCAAAGATACACTAGGGTTACAATACCAACATTAGAGGGAGAAATGCTAGTATCAGATGGAGATTATATTATTAAAGGTGTGAATGGGGAATTTTACCCCTGCAAACCTGATATATTTAAAAAAACTTATGAGAAATTAGAAGAATAGGTGCTAGCCTTTAAAACCTGCTAGTCAAGGCTTTTCATTTTTTGCCTTGAGGTGTTGTTGGGGAGGGTGTAAAAGCCCTCCTTTAAATTAAAGAAAATATAATATGATAAATAAAGTAATACTATTGGGAAATTTAGGCAAAGATCCTGAAATTAGATCAACTAGCGATGGCAGAGAAATTGCGGAAAGTTATTGACTTACGAAAAGTAGCAGTTAGTATTTTGATTAATAACAAATTAATTATAATACTATGCCTGCCTCCAAGCCTCCATTTCAAAGACTTCTTCAGAACTACAAAATCAACTATAAAGGCTGTTGGGAGTGGCAAGGTAGTAGAACAAAAGCAGGCTATGGGCAGATAAAAGTATTTAAGAAGATGATGTCTAGTCATAGGTATTCTTATCAGTTATATAAGGGTGCTATAAAAGACGGATTAGAGGTAATGCATATGTGTAATAATAAAATTTGCATCAATCCTTGTCATTTAACACTAGGCACTCATAAGGAAAATATTCAACAAGCCATTAAGGACGGTCTTTTAAATCATAGCAAAATCAACCGCAAGGGTATCGGAGGTGTTAAGCGAAAACAGTCAATACAGGTTTTAGTAAAGGGGGTCGCTTATGGTAGTATGAAAGAAGCAGAGAGATTATTGGGAATAGGAGGAGGGGTAGTGAAGTATTGGGTAAAAAATAGACCTGATATTGCTAAAACAATAACTAAAGAAGAATATTATCAATTTAAACAATAAATCATATGTCAGTAAATAAAGCAATTATAGTAGGGAATGTAACTAAAGACCCTGAAATTAGGTCAGCAAGTAATGGGCAAGAAATTGCCACTTTTTCTATCGCTACAAATCAGAAGTGGAAAGGTAAAGATGGCAGTCCTCAAGAAAGAGTTGAATGGCATCGTGTTGTGGTTTTTAGTCAAGGCTTGGTTGGTATAGTTAAAAACTATGTTAAAAAAGGCTCTAAGCTTTATATAGAAGGTCAATTACAAACTAGAAAATGGACTGATAAAAACGGAGTTGATAAATATACTACTGAAATTGTTTTGCAAAATTTTAATTCAACTTTGCAGATTTTAAATAGAGTGGATGGCGATAGCAGTTCTGTTTCATATGCTGCTAGTCAAAATAATAATAACACTTCAGGTTCTTCTACCAATAATGATAGCTCAACTAAAGTTGTCATTGATGATGAAATTTCTTTTTAAAATATGATGATATTCAAATCTAACGAAAGGTTAAAAGATTTAAAAGATAAACCTGTATTTAGTGGTTTTCACTTATATAATGATAATAATTATCATTATAGTAGAATTAATTTTAATCTACATAATTTGAATTTAGAAATTGATTTAGAAAAAGAAGATTCTGAAAAAATTGCTAATTTTATTGAAAATATAATTAATAATAAAAATTATAAAATAAAAGAAGCTGTTGAAAAAAAAACAGATCAATTAAAATCTGATAATAAAGACACAATAAATAAAATAAATTTTCTTAGAAACTATTATGATTAAAAAAATGACAGCAAAAAAAATAAAAAAAGAACTAGAGCAAAAAATTGAGGCTTTTGTGTTTCGTGCTTCGCAGGGGATATCTTTAAAAGAAAATTTACAAAGCCTTTCCTTGGCCATTGAGGATATAATAAACCCAATTAAAAGCGAAGGTAGAAAAGATGATTAGAGTTTTATGAAATAAAGATGAGAATAAATATAAAGCCATTATCAGCAAATGATGCATGGAGAGGGAGAAGATTCAAAACTCCGCAATATAAATTTTTTCAAAGTGAAATGCTTTACAAATTGCCGCCCCTAGAATTACCACCCCCTCCCTTCCATATAAAATATAAAATTGGCTTTAGTAGTAAAGGCTCCGACTTAGATAACTGCTTTAAGCAACTAAACGACTGTTTAAGTAAGAAATATAGGTTTAATGATAATCTAATTTACCAAATTTCAGCAAAAAAAATAATTGTGCCAAAAGGGGAAGAGTTTATAGATTTTGATATTATTTCTTGCGATAATCTATAAAAGATGATTTAATTTTAGTTTTACTAACTAAAAAGAATAAGATTATGAATCTGATTTTTATAATAACCACAATTTTATTTATAAAATAATGAAAAAACAGTGTGCTTCGTGCAAATTACACAAAACATATAATGAGGAGAATTTTTTAATAAAAACTTTAATTAAAAATTGCAAAACATGTATTTCAAAGCGTAGAAGGGAAAGATATTTAAGAGAAAAAAAGAATAAGCTTATGGAAAAAAATTTAAAACCTAAAGAGGTTAATATTGATAATAAAAATGAAATAATAAAGCCGCACTACCCTCTTGGCAAGAAATTTAAAGATAGAAATATCCAAATATACTATGATTTTTTTTCTAAAATGTTAAAACCTGATATAAAAAAAAAACATGCAGTTATTTTGTTAAAGAATATAGCTAGTTATGGCAAAAATAACTTGGATAAGGGGTTTAAAGACTCCTTCGCACTAAATCCTTCTTATGTAAATAAACTTGTAAATAATGATTTTTTAAAAGATATAAAGCCTGTTAATTATGATTACTAAAACTATGCAAACACTCACAAAGAATAGAAATTTCATTTTAATTCGTGATGAATATGAGACAGCGGATGAGAAAAATTTTTATTGTAGCAAATTATATAAAAGTCATGAAGTTAAGTTTAAAGATGGTAATATTAGTGGAGAATGCGTTAAGGATGAAAATGGCAATGATATTTATTGCTTAGAACTGACAGAAAGAGGGCTTGAGCATGGTTTTAAAGGTGAAGCTATACCACAGGGCATTTTTAAAATAAAAAGGGATAGGACGGGTAAATTTAAGTGGTTTAAATTAATAAATGATGATTTATTAAAAGATAACGAAAAAACCAAAGCCATTGA
>Ga0255752_10003713_pt1 | contig 15772 bp, 11 predicted proteins | sample 011ome_25_FD_179952 | JGI IMG/M metagenome (GOLD analysis project Ga0255752, IMG submission 179952) | Coastal salt marsh microbial communities from the Groves Creek Marsh, Skidaway Island, Georgia - 011512CT metaG (version 2) | ecosystem: Environmental > Aquatic > Marine > Intertidal zone >...
GTACAAAGTATGGTCTATGTGCTAAGTATTGTGGCCTTCAAGAACATGGTGAAGTTTGCCTTGACGATTTTTACGGAGGTTGCGATAAGGCATGTAAAGGCGAAGAATTGCCGGAGGTATATAACGCGAAATTCGATCAGGCTCTAGAAGAGCTAACACAACTTGGAAAGACGATGCTCATCAAAGGAAAAGGATTCAAGGACAGCGAATGTAGTGTTGTGCTGCTTGAGGGCGGTCGTTACAAAGGACATGGCTTGGTGCCCAATACCGTCAATTTCGAAAGCCTGAATGAAGTGAAAAACTGGATTGAAACGGGATATGATGATCAAGACATTCAATCGGTAATTATGGGTCAATTGGCCCATAAATCATCCGAGTGCGAAATAGTGATCATCGGCTAGCTTTTAAGATTTCGTTTAATCGAATAAACGCTTTTGCTGTCCAAAGAAGTTTGAATTCTGTCCTTTTCTTTTTAGGTTAAATGCCAAACATCATCAACCAAAAAAAAGCAGTAGGATGAGGTTCTTTTCGAGGTGAACAAACAGCAATTGAACTGGGAAAAAGTATAATATTCTTTCCCAGCGCTTGTATTCAAGCTTGTTTCCAGTTGTTTTGACATAAGCACACGATAATGCGCTCATTCAATATATGATGCGAGAATTAGATCTTGGAATGAACTAATTCAAGAATCTCTCTCTCCAATTTCTCTGCATTGGCTTCGATGGCCTCCGATTCTTCGAATATTGTATTACTGTAGGACTCATCTTCGATGCCAGCGGCATTGATTTTTACGTTCAAATGTGCACCTCTTATGGCTGCGCGTGCACACAACGCGCCAACACCAGCATCACTTATCGAGGCAGGAAGTCCTGTTTTCGCCATTTCTAGCATTACTTCCATGCTTGCCAAGGTCACTTTCATAACTGAAAGCGGAACTTGAATGGCACCTTTTGTGGCTTCCAAGATGGCATTTTTGCGGAAAGCCTTTTCTTCATCGGTTCCTTTTGCTAGTCCAAACGCATCCATTATTTTGGTAAATGCGTTCGTGTCTTCGTCCACCAAACGCATTAATTCATCTTTATATTCTTGACCTTTTACGGCCCAATCAGAGTAATATTCCCACTTATCGTCCCATCCGCGCTTATGTGAAGAAAGGTTTGCAACCATTGTTCCTAATGAAACCCCAAGTGCAGCAACATAGGCGGAGATAGATCCACCACCAGGCGCTGGCGACTCTGACGCGGTTTCGTTGGCGAAGGCAGTGAGCGTCATGTCCACCAGCTTCTTTGATTGATTCATTCGATCTTCCAGCACATATTCTATGACCCTTTCGCGTACATTAAAAGGGGCAAGTTCGTCCAGTCCGAGCGACTTAACGGCTATTTTCAATACTTCGTCTTCATGGATACCCAATGACCTGTTTTGCTTTTTTAGGAAATAATATCCGGCATCCATTAGGGCTTTTTTAGGAACTAAACCTATGAGTTCAGAGCCAGTAACGCGAACGCCTCTTAATTCGGCCCTTTCGCATGTCTTGTCGAATACCACATGAATTGGTGTAACCGAAATGTTGGTGAGGTTATAGCTTATCTGCGCCACCCCATATTCTTCAATAAACCAACCGATGCCTTTTACACATTTCAACAGTCCAGGCTCATTAACAGGTTTCCCATGCTCATCTTTCACAATTTTACCTGTCAGCGGATCGCCTTCTCGCTTCACTCGACCGCGTTCACGGATGTCAAATGCAATCGAATTAGCTCTTCGGGTACTAGTGGTGTTGAGGTTGATATTGTAGGCTACCAAGAAATCACGTGCACTCACGGCAATAGCTCCCGATTTTTTTACAGTCTCATTGAAGGCTGTTGCACCGTGGTCGGGTTTCCACTTAGGATTGGCCAATTTATCCTTCAAACCTTCATATTCTCCTGAGCGAACAGTGGCTAAATTTTTTCGCTCTGGCGCGGTAGCTGCATTTTCATAAAAGTAAGTTGGGATTCCAAGTTCATCACCAATGCGCTTGCCTAATTTTCGAGCGTATTCCACGGTCTCATCCATGCTGATATTGGCTACTGGAACCAAAGGGCACACATCTGTTGCTCCAAACCTTGGGTGCTCCCCCTTGTGGCCGCTCATGTCAATAACTTCACTGGCCTTTTTTACCAATCTGAATGCCGCTTCAATCACTGCTTCGGGTTCACCGGCAATGGTGATTACAGTTCTGTTGGTAGCTTTACCAGGGTCTGCATTGAGCAATAATGCACCATCAACGGTTTGAACAACATCGGTTATCGCTTTGATTTTTAGCGCATCTCTGCCTTCACTGATATTTGGAACGCATTCTATAATTTTCTTCATGGGTGACTGTTTGTTGGGCAAAGCTATAAGTTGATCAAATAGAATTGGGGAATTTTTCGAAGATCATAGAAATACAATTGATGCAGACTATCTGGCAGTTCTAACTCAAAAAAAAATAGATATTCGTAACCTAAATTATCAAAACATGAAGAAACTCTTACTTTTTTCGGCAGCGTTGGCCTCAACTTTGGCCTTAACTGCCCAGCCAATTCAAAGAAAAGCACTTATTGAGGAATGGACAAGTGCTACTTGTGGTCCTTGTGCTTCTCAGAACCCAGCTTTCAATGCATTGATTGGTCCTAACCGCGATGTGAAAGTGGTTCCAGTTAAATACCAAGTTCCAATTCCTTCTGCAGGAGATCCAATGTACGCTCAAAACATGCCTGAGTCTGATGCTAGAAGATCTTACTATGGAGTAAACAGCGCTCCAATGACTCGTATGAACGGATTTACTCCAGACAATAACAATACAACTGGTGGAAACTGGACAGGTTATGCAGGTGGACCTTACGGTTACACGCAAGCAGTTCTTGATGCTGAGTTCAATAACCTTACTTCATTCTCTTTGGTTCTTGATCACTGGGTATCTGAAGATCTTGATACTGTTTACGCAACCATCACCATTACAAACGTTGATACTGTTGCTGTAAACAATCCTAACCTATTGGTTAGAGCTGCTCTTCTAGAAGAAACCATCACTTTTACAACTGCTCCTGGTTCTAATGGTGAAACTACCTTTGAAGAAGTAATGCGCAAGATGGTACCAAATGCTACAGGAACAGCGGTTTCTGCAACATGGGCTCCAGGTCAGTCTGAAGTAATCAGTATTGAGGCTCCAATTCCAAACTACATTTATGATTACACTGAGCTTTCAATGTCAGCTTGGTTGCAAGATGATGCTACAAAAGAAGTGCTTCAGGCAGATTACAATGATCCAGCTACCGTTCAAGGTAATGATGCTGCTCTAGTTTTGAATACTTTGAATGCTGGTTTATGTTCAAACTCAATTTCTCCTGAGGTTTCATTAACCAATGAAGGAACTGAAACGGTGACATCAATTGATATTCAAGTTTCTGTGAACGGTGCTGTTCAAGGTTCTGAAACATGGACAGGATCTTTAGCAGCCGGTGCTTCTGCGGCATATTCATTAACAGGTACCTATAGTGTTGGTGCAGGTTCAAATGATGTTGAGGTAAGTATTACTGCCGTGAATGGTGGTGTTGATTTATCAAATGCCAACAACATTGGTTCTGAAACTGCAGTAGTTGTTTCTAGCACGCCAATGGAGTATCCTTTCTTGATGGATGCTGAAGGCCTTTCTTTTGAGGAGCTTCCTTCATATGCTTATGGTGAGAATCCAACTGGTTTCTTGTTTGGTGCTATTTCTAATGCTGATGTGAATGGTCTTCCTCAGAACTTAGGAGCTTATGAAAATTCGATCTCTTCTATTTTCTGGTATTTCTACGGTGCGAATGCAGGTGCATACGCTTCATTTACTCTAGATCCTGTGGATTTGACAGATGCAAACAATGCAAACTTGACATTCTCTCATGCGTATGCTCAGTACACAACTGAAGATGATAGGTTCGAAATCGAAGTATCAGACGATTGTGGTGCAACTTGGAATACCTTATTCAATGAAGCAGGTGCTGCTTTGAGCACTACTCCAGCAACGACTGCTAATTTCTGGCCTACTGCATCTCAATGGGAAACAACAGAAATTTCTTTGGCGAGCTATGTTGGATCTGAACTTATCTTCCGTTTCACGGGAACTTCTCAATACGGAAATAACTTGTTCATTGATGATATTGGAGTTACTGTTCCAACTATCGATACAACTACCACTGTGATCGATGGTGAAACAGTTTACATCATTGACGGAGATACATTTGAATTGGTGAATGGTAACTACTATCCACTTACAATTGCCGATGTTGACGGTGTGAATGTTACTGTATTCCCTAACCCAGCAAATGATTTCGTTACAGTTACAGGTGTTAACGGATTGGCAACAGTAATGATTTACGATGCAATGGGAAGAATGGTGTCTAATACAACATTGAACAACAACGTTTTGAGCGTTTCTGAATTGAAAGCAGGCGTTTATACCCTTGTAATTGAAAACAATGGTGCAGTGTTGAATGAAAGAATCACTGTTATTCACTAAGCAATCTAAGTTTCGATAATCTAAACCCCCAGGGCATAAAACTATGCTTTGGGGTTTTTTATTGGCTCGAACTCAAAAAATTGTTGTACGTTCATACCTTATGTCGTAATAATTTCAAAATAAACTCTACAATGAAAAAACGCTTACTTTTTATGGCAGCTATCGGTGCTTCAATGAGCATGCTAGCGCAGCCAATAAACCGAAAAGCTTTAATTGAAGAATTCACAAGCGCAACATGCGGTCCATGTGCTTCTCAAAATCCATCTTTCAATGCTTTAATCGGTCCCAACCGTGATGTAAAAGTGGTTCCTGTAAAATATCAAGTTCCAATCCCATCGGCTGGAGATCCAATGTATGCTCAAAACATGCCTGAATCTGACGCAAGAAGGTCATACTATGGCGTGAGTAGTGCCCCAATGACGCGCATGAATGGCTTTACTCCAGACAATAACAATACTACAGGTGGAAATTGGACTGGTTATGCAGGTGGACCTTACGGTTACACGCAAGCAGTCCTTGACGCTGAGTTCAACAATCTTACTTCATTTTCATTGGTGCTTGATCACTGGGTTTCTGAAGACCTTGATACTGTTTATGCAACAATCACTATTACCAATGTTGATACAGTAGCTGTGAACAATGCAAATCTTATTCTAAGAGCAGCACTTCTAGAAGAGACCATCACTTTTGCTACTGCTCCAGGTTCGAATGGTGAAACTACCTTCGAGGAGGTGATGAGAAAAATGATTCCTAATGCCACAGGAACAGCTGTTACTGCAACGTGGGTTCCAGGTCAATCAGAGGTCATCAGCATTGAAGCACCAATACCAAATTACATTTATGATTACACAGAGCTTTCTATGTCAGCATGGTTGCAAGATGATGCTACAAAGGAGGTGCTTCAAGCAGATTACAATGATCCAGCGGCAGTGCAAGGAAATGATGCTGCTTTAGTAATTGATGATTTGGGCGGAGCTGGATATTGCGAAACAGAGTTAACCCCTGTTCTTGAGATTTCGAATGACGGTACGATGACTTTTTCTTCTGTTGATATCGATATCGTAAACAATGGATCTGTTCTTTCTTCAGTTACCTGGACAGGTAGCTTGGCTCCTGGTGCATCATCTTTGTATACATTGCCTTCAGCAATCAACCTTGATGCAGGTGTGAATGAATTGGAGTTTAGAATAACTTCAGTTGACAACGGTCCGGATATTTCAAATTCAAACAACGTTGATGGAGAAGAGGTTATATCTGCTCAAGTTGGAATTGCTCCTCCGGTTACCGAAGATTTTGAAGGAGAAACTGTGGGTGCTTCACCTCAGGATTTATACAAGTTGGAAGGACCAAATCAGTGGCCAGTTGTTTTGAATCAATCTTGGGCGCCATGGATCACAACTCCAGTAGGAGCTTATGCCAATTCTGCTCAGTCGCTTTGGTTTGCATTGGGATATTCATCCAATCCTATTGGTGGTGTATGGTCTGTTATTACAGACAACTATGATTTTTCAAATAGCGCTGCGCCATCGCTAAGCTTCTCATACGCCTATGCTCAATTGGCATCTGGAGAGAATTCGGTTTTTTCAGTCGATATATCAACCGATTGCGGTGATACTTGGACAAACGAATGGTCTGAGAGTGGCAACGATTTAGTAACAGCTGGAGTAAATGGAACGAACATCGTTATTCCAACTTCTGAGCAATGGGAAGACGTTGAGATTGATTTATCTTCCTACAGAGGTGAAAGTCAAGTAATGGTAAAGTTCCAAGTAGTGAAGGATGGGGCTAATGGTCTATTCATTGACGATATAAGCGTACTTGGACCGCCATCAGATACATCAACTACTGTGATTGATGGTGAGACAGTTTACATCATTGACGGAGATACATTTGAATTGGTGAATGGTAACTACTATCCACTTACAATTGCGGATGTTGACGGTGTGAATGTTACTGTATTCCCTAACCCAGCAAATGATTTCGTTACAGTTACAGGTGTTAACGGATTAGCAACAGTAATGATTTACGATGCAATGGGAAGAATGGTGTCTAATACAACATTGAACAACAACGTTTTGAGTATTTCTGAATTGAAAGCAGGCGTTTATACCCTTGTTATCGAAAACAACGGTACTGTTGTGAATGAAAGAATCACGGTCATTCATTAAGTAGCCGTACATACATCCTAACAAAAAGCCCTCCTCAATGGAGGGCTTTTTTTATGCTTTAAATTTTTGCCCTTTGATGTACACTGATTCAATGTGATTATCACCGAATGCGTAAGGAAGGAAGGAAATCGAATTGATGGGTTTGGTAATCATGAAGTTGGCTATGTATCCCTTGGCTATTGCCCCTAACCGATCTGATATTTCTAGCGCAGCAGCTGCATTGATTGTCATTGCGTTGATGGCTTGCTGAGGAGTCATTTTCATTTTAATACACGCCAGGGAAAAAACGAAGTTCATGTTTCCACTTGGCGTAGAACCGGGATTGAAATCGGTAGCCAGTGCAACCGCAATGTCGTTTTCCATCAGCTCTTTTACGGGAGTATAAGGGATTTCTAAAAAGAAGGAACAGCTTGGAAGTGCCACCGCTATGGTAGATGAATCTTTTAAAGCATTCATGTCCTCTTCGTTCATTACTTCTAAGTGATCAACACTTACAGCCTTATTGGCTACACTCATTTTTACTCCTCCAATAGCGTTGAATTGATTCACATGAACTTTAGGTTTTAGACCGTAGTTCGCAGCTGCATTCAGGATTTTATCGGTTTGGTCCACACTGAAATACCCTTTCTCACAAAAGGCATCGATATAATCGGCTAAGTTTGACTTTGCCACCTCAGGTAGCATAGCATTAACGATTTCATCCACATATGCATCCTGCTTTTCTTTGAATGATTCTGGGAAGGCATGAGCGCCTAAAAATGTTGCCTTTATGGGTATAGGCGAATGTGTTTTGAGTCGCTGAATAACGCGCAGCATCTTCAATTCCGCATCAAGGTTTAATCCATATCCTGATTTGATTTCGATTGCACCAGTTCCATGGGCAATGAGGTCTTTTAACCGAGCGAATGCCGATTCATACAGTTCTTCTTCTGACAGGTCGTTCAGCTTTCTAGCCGAATTCAAAATTCCACCTCCTCTTTCAGCAATCTCGTGATAGGTCATGCCGTTTATCCGGTCTTCAAACTCTTGGTTCCGCCATTCAGCAAATACCAAGTGCGTGTGGCTGTCCACCCAAGAGGGCAAGATGTATCGTCCCTCAACATCTACGACTTCATATTGGGCAAACGCATCGCTCTGAAAATCTTTCATCAAACCAAAATCTTCAATCATACCATCTTTCATGCTCATCCATGCATTGTCAATACACGGGAGGTTCTTCATGTCCCTTCCTTTCACCACAAAGGTGGGTTGTGTTCGAGTCTGAAGCAGTGATTTGATGTTGATGAATACCTTCATTTTCTTCTGGTTCTGTAAATCTTGGGCAATATTAATTCAAATGCGAGGGATCAAAACGAACATTTGTCGGCTATTTTACCTTTATACTTCTTTAGCGACTTTCTTTGCACTCAACACGAGAATGTATGGCCGGTAATAGCATAGGACAATTGTTTCGTTTAACCACATTTGGTGAAAGCCATGGTGCCGCCATTGGCGGAATAATCGATGGATGCCCGCCTGGACTTGCATTGGATGTTGAGCGTATCCAGAAAGAAATGGATCGCAGAAAGCCGGGACAGTCTTCGATCACTACCCAACGGAAAGAATCGGATGCAGTGAGGTTTCTTTCAGGTATTTATGAGGGTAAAACCCTTGGAAGTCCTATTGGATTCATTATCGAGAACAGCGATGCCAAATCGAAGGACTATGATCATTTAAAGGAAGTTTACAGACCTTCTCATGCCGACTTTACCTACGATGCTAAATATGGTATTCGCGATCATCGCGGTGGAGGACGGTCCTCAGCGCGAGAAACGGCTTGCCGTGTTGTAGCAGGAGCCATTGCTCGCCAGTATTTAGAACAATTGGGTATTCGCGTTTGGGCGTATGTATCGTCTTTGGGTGATATTGAGTGCAGCAAAGACTACAAAAGTTTGAATGCATCTGATGTGGAGCGTTCGATGGTGCGATGTCCTGAAGAGGAAACTTCTGAAAAGATGATTCAATTCATTGAGGAAATTCGAAAGTTGGGCGATACCGTTGGAGGCACTGTTTCATGTGTCATCGAAGGTTTGCCTGCCGGATTGGGTGAACCAGTTTTTGATAAACTCAACGCAGATCTTGCCAAGGCCATGGTGAGCATCAATGCCGTGAAGGCATTTGAAATTGGAAGTGGCGTCTCCGCAGCGCGAATGTTGGGATCAGAGCATAACGACCAATTTTCAGCCCTTGGTAAAACTTTAACCAACAATTCTGGTGGTATTCAAGGGGGTATTTCGAATGGGGAAGACGTGACGTTGAAAGTTACATTTAAGCCAGTTGCTACAATCATGAGGGATCAAGCCACGATCAACGCTAAGGGCGAAGAAGCTGTAGCTACCGGAAAAGGGAGGCATGACCCTTGTGTAGTGCCACGCGCAGTGCCCATTGTTGAAGCGATGTGTTTATTAACAATTGCCGATCATTATTTACGTCAGAAAGCCATAGGTTGAATACCGCAGGCTCGTAAATTCGGGTCGTTGTGAAGGCATTTTATTTCATCATCATTATATCCTTAATAATCACCGCTGCCTCCGCGCAGCAAGGAGTTAGCACGAAGAGTTTTCGAATTGTGCCATTGGAAGAATGCCAAGGATCTCAAGAAAAAAAGGTAATAAAATACCTGGAGGAAGCTGCGGATCGCAAAAATTCTAAAGAAGAGCGCATCGAGGCACTGAGAAAGGTCATTGAAGAAGATCCAGATTGTGCAGAAGCGCATTATATGTTGGGTTTAGAATTGCTCCGATCGGCTATTTCCAGGGGAGCTTCGTTTAAAAAGGCCGAGTCTGAGCTGAGGGAAGTCGTTCGCATTTGTCCGGATTTTCATTTTGAGCCGTACTATTATTTGGGGTCTATAGCCTTGGGACGAAAAGCTTATGGAGAAGCTATTGAGTACTACGATAAATACTACAAACTGAGCGCGTCCTCTGCTGATCCGTTGGATGACGAACGGGAAGATGCTTTAAAGCTGGATTACGAATACGCGAAGTTCTTCAAGGATGTCTATGACAAGCCTGTACCATTTGAACCGAGCAGGGTGAAAGGTGTTTGTACAGACGATGATGAGTTTCTGCCACTAATCTCTCCCGATAATGAGAAAATGCTACTCACAAGAAGGTATACGATCGAGTCGCAAGTCAAAGCCAGCTTGATGAGTGAAAAGGAGCAATTCACTGAAAAATTCGTTCAAGCCAAACGTTTACAAGGTGAGGACTTTGAAGAAGGTGAACCCTTTCCAACTCCCTTCAATGAAAACGAATCGTTTCGATATGGTGGAGCAACAATGACCATTGATAACAAGCACGTTTACTTAACGATCTGCAAGCCTGCAAGCATGGGCTATGTCAATTGCGATATTTACACCGCCACCTTGAAATATGGACGTGACCCAAAAACAGGAATGACGGGTTACTATTGGTCTGAACTGGAAAATTTAGGACTCAATGTGAATACAGAAAATGGTTTTGAATCGCAACCGAGCATTTCAGCTGATGGTCAAACGCTTTATTTCACGAGTGATAGAGGTGACAATGCCGGATTGGAGATTTATTTCTCGAAAAAGGACGAAAATGGCAATTGGAAAATGGCGGAGAATATTGGTCCGCCCATCAATACGCCCTACAACGATAAAACACCTTTCATGCATTCCGATTCTCGCACCCTTTATTTTGCCTCAGATGGACACTTGGGCTTGGGAGGGTTGGATGTGTTTTACACCAAACAAAAATACGATGGTAGTTGGGAAAAGCCAGTTAATTTAGGCTACCCCATCAATTCAGAATTGGATGAACAGGCGTTTGCTGTTTCCACCGATGGTAAATTGGTGTATTATTCTGCCAAGGACAGAACAAATCCGCAGAGCATAGACATATGGAGTTTTGAGTTGTACAAAGAGGCGCGTCCTGATAAGGTGATTTTTGTGAAAGGAAAGCTTACCAACGAAGAGGGAGATCCAGCCCAAAATGCCAAGGTTGAGCTCAAGAGCATGGATTCAAGAAAGATCACCAAAGTGGACGTGAACAATGACGATGGATCATATGCTGCGGTAATTGCAGTAAAGGAGCAAGAGGCAGTGGTGATGAACGTTAAAGGAGACGATATTGCGTTTCAGTCTAAGCTCATTGATACTGAGCCAAAAGGCGAGAAGAAGCAGAGAACGAATGCAGAAGAAGTAGATGCGTTCCAGGAAATTGATTTTGACGTGGCTGAAGTGAAAGCAGGAGGTGTGTACAAGATTAACGACATATACTACCGTTCGAATTCGTCAGAGATATCAGAGAAATCGAAGTACATTTTGACAGAATTTGCAGAGTATTTGAAGGAGAACAAGAAAATGCGTATTGCAATACATGGACATACGGATAATGTTGGGAAAGCCGAGGATAACCGCGCGCTATCTTCCGACCGTGCTTTTTCTGTGAAGCAATACATTGAGTCGCTTGGAGTTTCTGGCGATAGAATAGAATACCAAGGTTTTGGGGAAACGGTTCCTTTTGCTTCTAACGATACGGAAGAGGGTAGGGCGGCCAATCGAAGAACGGAGTTTTTGATTTTGGAGAAGTAAAAATACTGTGGCAAAAAAACGTGAATAACTCTCAGGCTCATGTTTGATCGCTGCCCATGACTAGCGGGATGCAGGGCGTTAGCATTGTGATATTATTTGGAGTGTAGGTGCTTAGAGATGGAAAGGATTACTGCGTGATCCCATTATGTGGGAGGCCCCAAACTACTTAAATCCCTCGTTCGCTTCGCTCACTTGTGATTTTTTGTTTCCAGCGCTCGCTCAAACAAGTTTGGCTCGGCTGTAAACAAAAAATCCCCGCGCTTCGCGCAGGGATTTCATTTCGTTTGGCGGAGAGTGAGGGATTCGAACCCCCGGACCCGTGAAGATCAATAGTTTTCAAGACTACCGCATTCGACCACTCTGCCAACTCTCCGCTGCAAAAGTAAAAATGTATTGGATTTTGAATCATTATCGAAACACATTACTTCGATTCAGGCTTTAAGCTTCTGAAAAACAAGGTTTAAAAATTGAAAATGTGAGGATAATCGGCCCAATTTCTTTCCATTTTTGGGTTCAATGGCACCGATGAAATGCAATCAATCACCAGATTTTCATTCCTGCATCAAAGTTTCTACCCATCCTTTCATTTTTGAATCGAAATATGAAGGCCCGCCATGCTTACTTTAGCGTGCAGTGTTCATAACTCCTATGAATTAAGCGAGAGGGAAGTTTGTGCTATTGTTTTTAACGATCTGAATATTAGGAGGTTGTTGAGGTTTCTAGGTATTGAATTGGCACTTGTTTAAAAAGTTGGTTTATAAGCACTTTGATACGATAAAGTTGCTTATTTTTGCGCCCCTATTTTACAAAGACAAGGTAATCATGGCAAAAAAAGGAAACAGAGTTCAGGTAATTCTAGAGTGCACAGAGCACAAGGAAAGTGGTAAGCCAGGAACTTCTCGTTATATAACTACGAAGAACAGAAAGAATACTCCAGATAGAATTGAGATTAAGAAATACAATCCGATTTTACGTAAGGTAACTGTTCACAAAGAGATCAAGTAAAACCATTAAAGCATTTGAGCCATGGCTAAGAAAACAGTAGCAGGATTAAGAAAACAAGGAGCTAAAGATTTCACCAAAGTAATTAAGATGGTAAAGTCTGATAAAACCGGAAGCTATAGCATTCGTGAAGAAGTTATGCCTAAAGATTTGGTGGACGACTTCTTGAAGTCTAAGTAATTGTTTCTAAATGATATTTTGAAAGCTTCTTTCTTCTGAAGAAAGAGGCTTTCTTTGTTTAAACCAACGGAGTATTCAGAATGGCATTGTTCGGCTTATTTAAATCAAAGAAAGAATCGTTAGACAAAGGCTTGGAGAAAACCAGAGAAAGCGTTTTCTCAAAATTGTCGCGTGCGGTAGTTGGTAAGTCTAAGGTTGATGATGAGGTGCTCGATAACCTCGAAGAAGTGCTGGTGACTTCAGATGTGGGCGTAACTACCACATTGAAGATCATCGAGCGCATTGAAGCACGCGTTTCAAAAGACAAATACGTGAATTCAACTGAGCTGAATGAAATCCTTCGGGAGGAGATTTCACTTCTTTTGGAAGAAAACAAAGCCGGAGAAGTAAAGAATTTTGAAGAAGAGCTTAACAAAAAGCCTTATGTGATGATGGTGGTTGGCGTGAATGGCGTAGGTAAAACCACTACCATAGGTAAGTTGGCCAATCAGTTTTCAAAAGCAGGAAAGAAAGTCGTGATAGGCGCAGCGGATACTTTCAGGGCAGCAGCCATCGATCAGTTGAAGGTGTGGGGTGATCGAGCTAATGTTCCAGTGATTGCACAGCAAATGGGTTCTGATCCTGCGAGCGTTGCGTTCGATACGCTGGAGTCGGCTATGAGAACGGGGGCTGATGTAGTAATCATAGATACTGCGGGTAGGTTACACAATAAAGTGGGCTTGATGAATGAGCTTACCAAAATCAAAAGGGTAATGCAAAAAGTGGTGGCTGATGCACCTCATGAAATCCTGTTGGTGTTAGATGCATCTACTGGACAAAATGCATTTGAACAGGCGAAGCAATTTACCGCAGCCACCGAAGTAAATGCCTTGGCATTGACAAAGCTTGACGGCACCGCCAAAGGCGGAGTAGTGATTGGTATCAGCGATCAATTCAAGATACCAGTTAAATACATTGGAGTCGGTGAAAAAATTGAGGATCTGCAACTATTTGATCGAAGGGCATTTGTGGATTCACTTTTCGGATCTGAAAAATCAAACTAGAGCATGCGGACAAAAGGAAAACGATCTGAGAAGATTAATGTGGTAACCTTAGGTTGCTCAAAGAATATTTTTGACTCTGAAGTGCTCATGGCGCAACTGAAAGCCAATGATTTTTCAGTAGAACATGAAAGCGAAAAGGAAGATTTTGATACAGTGATTATCAATACCTGTGGATTTATCGATAATGCGAAAGAGGAATCGATCAATACCATATTGCAATTTTCTGAGGCTAAGAAAAATGGCTGGGTAGAGAAGGTTATTGTTACTGGCTGCCTGTCTGAGCGATATCGCGATGATTTAGAAAAAGACATTCCCGAAGTTGATGCATGGTTTGGTACTCGTGAATTGCCTCGACTATTAAAAACGCTCAAAGCAGATTACAAGCATGAATTGGTAGGCGAGCGTTTCTTAACTACGCCTATTCATTACGCTTACTTAAAAATCAGCGAAGGGTGTGATAGACCCTGCGCGTTTTGCGCCATTCCATTGATGCGTGGCAAGCATATATCTACTCCGATTGAGGATTTGGTGAAGCAGGCAAAGTCTTTGGCAGCGAAGGGCACGAAGGAGTTGATTCTTATTGCACAAGATTCTACCTATTATGGATTGGATATCTATGGAAAGCGCAATTTAGCCGAATTGCTCAAGGCTTTGAGCGAGGTGGAAGGCATCGACTGGATTCGATTGCATTACGCTTATCCAGCAGGTTTTCCGATGGATGCCATCGAGGAAATGGCTCGTAATCCGAAGATTTGCAATTACTTAGACATGCCTTTGCAGCACATCAACGATGAAATGCTCAAACGAATGCGCAGGGGAACCACACGCGATAAAACGGATCGTATCTTGGCTGAAATGCGGAAGGTGAACCCTGAAATGGCGATCAGAACCACGCTCATCACAGGTTTTCCAGGCGAAACGGATGAGCAGTTTCAAGAAATGTACGATTGGGTGGCTTCCACAAAGTTTGACCGATTGGGCGTTTTTACCTACAGCCATGAAGAAAATACCCACGCCTTTCAGTATGAAGATGATGTGCCAGACGAGGTGAAACAACAAAGGGCCAATGCCATCATGAATTTGCAGGAAGAGATCAGCTTTGAGCGCAATCAATCGCGGATTGGAACCGTTGAGAAAGTACTTATCGATCGCAAAGAAGGAGGCTTTTTTATTGGACGTACGCAATATGATTCTCCCGAAGTTGACAATGAAGTGGTGATTGATGCCACCGATAACTATTTGAGATTGGGCGATTTTGTCCATGTGAAAATCACTGGCAATACAGCATTCGATTTAGAAGGTGAGGTGATTGGTGAAGATTAATATGAATGAAGTTCTTTTCTTTGAACAATTCTTTCGCATCTTCATTTCATTAGATAACAATAGAAATAGAATTGCATTTACATTCCACCATTGCGCCTTCGCTGCCTAAGCTCGTTGAAGATTACTTCAACGGTATTGATTCTCTTCGGTCATTCTATGCACGAAACCCCACTTTGGATGGTGTGATCAAAGCAGCCAAAGAACGCAGCGCGTTTCCCATAGATCGGAATGCTTTGGTGAACGAATTGAAATTGCAAAGTGCTAAATCAAGCTATGCTTCAAAAGAAACCCAGCGTCAAATTGATCGGCTGCTTTCAGAAGATGTGTTTACCATAACCACAGGTCACCAATTGTGCGTTTACGGTGGGCCGATGTTTTTCATCTACAAAATAATATCTGCCATTAAGGCCTGTGAAATGCTTCAAGAGGAAGGTGTGCAGGCTGTTCCAGTGTATTGGATGGCTTCAGAGGATCACGATTTTGAAGAGATCAATCACATATTTTACAACACCCAAAAAGCAACTTGGGATATTGCTGCAAAAGGTCCCGTAGGTAGATTAAAACTTAATGGATTAGAAGGTTTTAAACAGCAATTGAGCAGCGTCATGGGCAATTACCCGATGAAATTGGATGCTTTGAGGAAAATGGATGAAATATTCCATGTTTCAAAAACATTGGCCGAGGCCATTCGCGACTTCGTTTACTGGCTCTTTGCCGATCGTGGAGTGATCGTGATTGACGCAGATTCAGTACCGTTGAAAAGGTTGTTTTCTGATGTGGTTCGCCAAGAATTGCAATCTTCAACATCCTTCAATGCGGTCAATGCTTCGACTCAGCAGTTGGTGGATTTAGGCTATGGCGGCCAGGTGACTCCGCGTGAGATCAATTTATTTTGGATGCAGGATGGATACCGCGAACGCATCGAAAAAAC
>Ga0255752_10003722_pt1 | contig 15758 bp, 11 predicted proteins | sample 011ome_25_FD_179952 | JGI IMG/M metagenome (GOLD analysis project Ga0255752, IMG submission 179952) | Coastal salt marsh microbial communities from the Groves Creek Marsh, Skidaway Island, Georgia - 011512CT metaG (version 2) | ecosystem: Environmental > Aquatic > Marine > Intertidal zone >...
GTTATCTGTATACCCATCTCGCGGCAGAAGCAATCAAAAAATAAGTGCAGCACCATTATCAATCTCTGATGCTGACGCATTGCTTAAAGATAAAGAAATAAATTGGAGGGTATCTCCTGAGATTCGAGGCAGTAAATCTCTTAAATATAAAAATGAAAGTATTAGCATCTCGGTGATTGGTGCAAGGGAGTCCTATCTAAGCATTCAAGGATATGAAATTGATCAAGGAGCGTTTTTTACACAAAGAGATGATCTGGCTAGGAAAAGAGTTGCAATCATTGGATCAAGCGTAGGAACTGAATTAAAAACATCCTCAAAAGCATTGGTTGGACAGGATATTGATCTAGGTGGCGTGACTTTTAAAATAATAGGAGTCACTAAATCTGAGGGGTCCTCAGGCTGGTCTAATCCTGATGAACAAATCTATATACCATTGTTAACAGCATCTGATAGGGTTTTTGGCAGAGACAGAGTAGACTCAATTCGTGTTGAGGTGCCGAATACTTACACGCCTGAAGAAGCGATGATTTCTATTGAAAGAGTTCTGAGAAGAGAGCACGATATAGGTCCAGGCGAAGAAAACAATTTTAGAATTAATGATTGGTCACAGTACACCGATTTACAAAAACAAGCCACTGCCATTTTTTCAGCTTTATTGATTGGTATTGCTGGCATCAGTCTGATGGTGGGCGGCATTGGCGTAATGAATATTATGCTAGTTTCTGTAACTGAAAGAACAAGAGAAATAGGCTTGAGAAAAGCCCTAGGGGCGACTCAACAGGCAATACTCCTTCAATTTATCATCGAGGCTGTAACCCTCTGCATTATTGGAGGCATTATAGGTGTCATTTTTGGCTCTAGCTTATATTTCCTAGTAACGGTCTTTCAAGATTGGGTCTTCACCATACCTTTCTCAGCTATATTAGGCTCTGTCATGTTTTCAGCATGTGTTGGGTTATTTTTTGGTATTTGGCCTGCTAGGAAAGCAGCACAATTAGAACCAGCTGTAGCCTTACGATACGAATAATCTATGAGAATCATTCAGCTCTTACCCGAACTCAAAGTCGGCGGTGTTGAGCGTGGCACAGTAGATCTTTCTGATCATCTTGTAAAACTAGGTCATGATTCTGCTGTTATCTCTGAGGGAGGACCATTAGTAGATATCTTGAGCGAACATGGTGCTAGGCATTTTGAGCTTCCTATAGCAAAGAAAAATATAAAAGCTTTATCACAGATAAGTAATTTAAAAAAAATTTACTCTGAGTTTCAGCCTGATATTATTCACGTTCGGTCAAGATTTCCAGCATGGGTAAATTACTTTGCGCTAAAAAATTTTCAGGGCAAAAAACCTTTGGTTATCTCTACATTTCATGGTTTATACAGTAAACCTTTTTACAGTAAATCAATGTCTTATGCAGATGAAATTATCGCCATCTCTCAAACTGTTCAAGACTATATTAAGAAAAATTATTCTGTAAATGAATCTAAACTACATTTAATTTATCGGGGATGTGATCTACAAGAATTTAACACCATCCCATTAAGGCAGGAATGGAAAGATGACTGGTTTAAGGAGTTCCCAGAAACTAAAGATAAAATTATCCTTAATTTACCTGGCAGAATTACGAGCTGGAAAGGCATTGAAAGTTTTATTGATCTTTTTTCTTATATTGATACATCAAGGTTCCATGGCATTATTCCAGGCCCGGTTGCTGAAAATAAAAAAAGATACTTCAACTCTTTAAATAAATTAATCAGTGATGCAAATCTTTCTGATCATTTTACTTTTTGCGGCGCTCGATCAGACATTGCCAATGTTTATAAAATCTCAGATATTGTTATGAATTTGTCATCTAAACCTGAGCCATTTGGCAGAACAATTATTGAGGCTGCTGCTTGTGGGAGTCATGTTATGGGTTGGGATAGAGGAGGTGTCAAGGAATCTATTAACGCCATCAACCCTATTGGCCTAGTAGAGCATGGAAAGGTTGATATGCTTGCAAAACAAATAGATCATGTTTTGAAGGCCTCACCACCAAAATCTATACCAAAACAATTTACAAAAGAGTTTTTGGTTAATGAAACGGTGAATATTTACGAGCTAGCTTTAAACAAAGCCTCATAAATTTTGATTGTTTTCTTGGCAGCGCTTTTAACTGAATAATTTTCTAATAAAGCCGCTTTTACTCCCTCCATATTTAATTGACTCAATAGAGGAACCATTTCTTCTAGCAGAGCTTGTAAACTTTCTTGATTGCCAGGCTCACACAAGCATTCGCTAGCAATTAAATCAGGAATCATTCCTACCCTAGATCCTAGAACTGGTATTTCATGATTTATAGCCTCCAACAAAACCCTCGGGCCTCCCTCTCTATGGCTGGATATAATTAGCCCACTGGCAGTTTTATATTTATCCTCTATGGAGTTGTAATCATAATTTGTTGAAATTTTAATCCGATCCGACAGATTCAATTCATGAATTAGCTCATTAAGCACTTGCTCTTCAGGGCCAGAGCCGATAATTTCAAGATTTTCTTTGATATTAATCCAGCTTTTTATGAGCTGATCAAAACCTTTAACTTGTTCTAATCTTCCAATGGCAATAATTGGACCAGTTCGTGATGATCGTTCTCCAATATGAGAGGGATTGAACCAATTTGGAATATAGATACTTTGAGGGATATTTTCAATAAGCAACTTATTAACACCTATAACAGCATCCATGTTTGTAAATGCATTATTATTTTTTTTGTGACCGTGGATTGTCGATACTACTTTAATATTGCTAAATATTTTTACTCCCTTACCAATGGTACTGGCTTTGGCGCCATGACAATGCAAAATAGAGATATTATTTTTATTAAGAAACCTAATTAATTTGTATGTGTTAAGCGGAGAATATCTTGAGCCAATGCTTAATGATTGTGTTTTCAGTCTACCCATATGATGTCGTATAGATTCATCACAGATAATCACTTGATCAAATTCATTAGACAGGAATGAAGACAGTTCGTATACATGCTGTTCAATTCCCGCAAAAATTTGACTTGATACCAAATGGGCAATTTTCATTTTTGTTGATTAATAAATTTCATGATGGAAAATGATACCTTTTCAATCTCCGCCATAGGTTCAACATGCTGAGAAGGAGGTTCAATTTTAGAAATATCTATTCCTGCTTTTTTATTTAATATACTTACAACACCGACTCGCTTTGAGTTAACCAACTGATTCATCGACTCTCTTATTTTCTTAGCACCAAAAACTCGTCTGTATGTTGGTCTCTCTATTTGTATTAAATAAGTTTGACCCATCGCAGATAGCGCTTCGAACACTAGATTTGAACTATCTGGAGTAACGAACTTTAATGAGGATATGTTTAGGCTGTCCTGAAATGTGTCTGACTCGGTTGAGTTTAAAGCAATGAACTTTGCATTTGAAAAATTATTTAGCTCGTCTTTTAATTTTATATTAAGGGAATCTGGTGTTCTGCGAGAATTATAAATTTTAAACTCATGCTTTGGATGCACACTTATTATATATTGAAGCTGCTTCATTAATATTTCTTGATCAAATTTATAATGCTTGCTTGGTCCACCAATAGCTATTATCGCCTTACTCTCATCTATAGATTTTTGAGATATTGCTGCTAGAGCGCCCTGAAATAGGATAATATTTTTAGGTAGACGTCTTTTTTTAAAATCATGTTCTGGAGCAATAATTAAATCGAAGGAGTTTAGTTTATAGCTCGGACGCAGAACAGCTATTGAAAATATATCCTTGCTAATAAATTTCTGTAAGTATTTTTTTGCCTGAAGTATTTTTGAATATACATCATGTCCTGCGCCTATAAGTATTGTTGGGTCATTAATTTGATCCTTGTCAGAGAATATTTCTGAAAAACTTTCTTGATTAGAGTGATTGATGGCGGTTATAGAGAGCTCTGTCTCTTTTTTTAGCTGATCTAGAAGAGCTTGTACTTGTTTTAGATGCCCAGTTTTTGAATCTTGAAACCAGTAAATATTCATTTAATTTTTACTTATAAATTGATATGTTTAAAATACCTTGTCTATGAAGTCTTGTGAAGGAAATACATCTATAAAATATTCTAAAAATGAGCAGTCAAAACCCTAATCATCAAATCGCTATTGATCTTATTTCTCAATATGGTGACGATGCTGAATCCATAGCTATGTTGAGAGCAGCCGAATATGCAGCCAATTTAAACACCGAAGAGTGGCTTATCTGGGAAGACGTCATAAAAGAGATACAAAATATTAGCGCTAATCCAAACCTTCAATAGGTTACTGCTTAAAAAGAGCAAGCGGGCATGGCTAACCCGCTCTAATTGGTCTTAGGGAAAAATTTTAGAGGAAAATTTTTAACCAACTTATCTATATGACAACCTTATTAGGAAAAAGTTCATCATTTTTTTAATTTAAAGGGCACCCGTAACTCCTGTTTTATTTTATAGAGAGAAATAAAAATAATAAGCAATAAAATATAGCCCCAATACCGATACCAAAACCCAATGGAAGCTCTCCATCTTTATTTTTATTAGTAGCGTAAAGGCACAAGGTAATGCTTGATCCAATTAAGAGAATTGGTCCAATTGCTGAAGCACCAAAAATAGATCCCACACCACCTAGCAATAAAAAATCACCAGACCCAATTCCATTTCTTGATCTAATCATTTTGTAGACCTCGTTGATGCAAAATAATATTCCATAGCCAAAAACTAATCCCAGCAAAGAGTCTAGTGGAATTGTAAAAAAACTAGTTGAAATGTTCAGTGTTAATCCGGATAGAACCAAAATGACACTGAGGGGCTGAAATAAATGCATGGTTTGCATGTCTATCAATGATTGAATGTATAAGCACACCACAATTAAGACAATTACCCATGCAGAAGGGTTGATTATTTCCATTTTATTAAATATTAATAAAACAAATGCAGCAATCAATATTTCATTGATCAAGTAGCTAGAGTGAATTTTTGTATTACATGCCTTACAAATACCTTGGCTATAAATATATCCCACGAATGGTATAAGCTGAAGAACAGTGAGTTTATTTTTACACAGAGGGCAAAATGATCTAGGTTTAAAAATTGTAATTTCGGCATCCTCTAATGGGAGCCTGTAAATCAACATTGAAGCAAAACTGCCAAGACAGCCACCCAATAGAATCAACAATAAATTAGTTAAAACTAATTCCATTATCGATTAATTATTTTTTGCGAGAAATTAAGAAGCATACGATCAATAGACCGACCGTTGGTATAGCATAAAGAGTAATTATTAAAAGTTTATCAAGCATTAATTAAGGTCCTTTGGCGCTTGAATCTGGGCGTCTTGTATCTCCATAACCATAGAATAAACTATCTTTTATCTCTAGGCTTTCTAATGCTGTTCTAGGCCCAGTAATCAGAGTTCTTTGACCAAAATCTTCTATTTTTTTTGCATGGTTGATATCAAATCCTTTTTCAAGAAACAATATATCAGGGTCCCACTGATGATGAATTCTAGGGACTACTGTTGCATCTGATATCTCCATATCAAAAACAAGAACATTTAAGATGAACTGAAGGACCGCAGTAATAATAACTGATCCTCCTGGTGATCCAGTCGCAATAATAGGTATTGAATCTTTAAAGACTAGAGTAGGTGTCATAGAGCTTAAAGGTCTTTTAAAAGGTTCAATTTTGTTTGCTTCACCTCCCAATAATCCAAATTGATTAGGAGAGCCAGGCGCCGATACAAAATCATCCATTTCATTGTTCATAATAATTCCAGTACCCTTTATCACCACTCCAGATCCATAGCCTGAATTTAATGTATAGGTATTAGAAACAACATTTCCGAAGCTATCTGCCACTGAAAAATGAGTCGTGTCTTCGCTTTCGAATGGTATTTCATTTCCCGGAAGAATTTCAGAGGAGGGCGTAACACTATTAAGATTTATTTTTTTTGAAATTGCTTTTCCATAATTTTTACTGATCAGTTGAGATACCGGAACATCGAAGAAATCAGGATCAGCTAAATATTTTGATCTATCCGCATAAGCAAATTTCATAACCTCGGCGAGAAGGGAAGCATAGGATGCAGAATTATGACCAAGCTCCTGAAGGTTAAAGTTTTCTAAAATGTTCAACATTTGAATAATATGAATTCCTCCAGAAGATGGGGGCCCCATAGTTACAATTTCATATTCTTCAAAATTTCCTTTGATGGGCTTTCTCCATACTGGGCGATAATTTTGAAGATCTTGAGTGCTAATCAAGCCACCTCTATCTCTCATATCTTGAGCAATCTTATTAGCGACTTGGCCTTCATAGAAACCTTTCACACCATTCTTAGCAATAATTTTGAGCGTTTTGGCAAGCTCTGACTGCACTAATCTTTTATTTATTTGAACAGGATATTTTTTATAAAATATTTTTTTAAAATTTTTATAATTACTTAATTTTTCATATCTACTATTGAGAGCATCCACCATAAATGGAGTCATGATAAAACCCTCTTCGGCTAAATTAATTGCAGGCTGAAGTAATTTTTTCCATTCAAGGCTGCCAAATTTTTTGTGCACTTCCCACATTCCATAAACAGTTCCAGGCACTCCTATTGATAAAATACCTTCCCTCGCTCTTTTTTTATTCACCGACCCATCTTCATTAAGATACATATCCTTTGTAGCTAAAGCTGGCGCTATCTCTCTATAGTCTATGCTAAAACTTTCATCAGTTTCTTTGTCATACATCACCATGAAGCCTCCACCGCCAATGTTTCCAGCTCTTGGCAACACCACCGCCAAAGCAAAAGCAACCGCAATCGAAGCATCATAAGCATTACCTCCCTCATGAAGAATTTGAGCTCCTACGTTTGTTGCAAGGTAATGTTGAGATACAACCATGCCATTTTCATTAACCTGAGGATGAACTATTGATTGGGGATTAAATATTGATGACTCAATAAATAAGGGAACTAGCAGCAAGCTTAAAAATATCTTTCTTATTTTCATGGAGCTAATCTAACATAGATTCAATTTTTTCTAAGTTATTAAATATTATCAATGTGTAACTAAAGGTTATAGTTAATTTTTGTAGTCAAGGGATTAAAATTAACTTTATGTCAGCAGGCCTCCATCAACTCGCAAATCAATTCCATTTATATGTATTGCATCATCTGATGCTAAAAAAGCGATTGTGCTTGCTATATCGTCTGGTGATCGATTCACACCATCAAGAGGCATAATTTTCTTTAACAAGCGAGTATCAATATCTTTTGGCATAACCGGATTCGATGACATTGGGGTTTCAATTGAAGCGGGGCAGACACAATTAATATTCAATCCCTTCATTCCGTATTCGACAGCAAGTGTTTTTGAGAATGCACTTATTCCTCCTTTGGAGGCGCTATATGCTGCGGTCCATGCATGAGCTCCCAGTGCAGCTGTAGAGGACACATTTACAATTGCTCCCTTGGATTCTAGTAACATCGGCAAAGCATGCCTGCACATAAAAAAAGTACCTGTTAAATTTATATCTAGAATCTGATTCCAATTTTCTAGTTCAACTTCATGAGAATTGTCAAAGCGCAGAATGCCTGCAATATTTATCAGCGCATCAAGTTTTTGATGATTCTTTTCTATATCTTTAAAAAATTTTTTAGTGCTAGATATTGATGAAATATCTAAAACATGTGCGGATGAATTTTTATTTTTTAGCATCTCTTTTGTTACAGTGAGATCTTCCTTATTTTTGTCTACTATTAGAAGATCGGCACCTTCAGCGTCTAATCTTAAAGCAGTTGATCTTCCAATGCCTGATCCTGCACCCGTTATAACAACGATTTTATTTTTAAATCTTTCCATTATTTAGACTTTCTTTATGATAATTGCTCTTCAGCAAAAGATTTAGCCCATTTATAGTTTGCCTTTCCATTTGGGGCTCTTTGCACCTCATCAGTAAAAATTACTGTCTTAGGTAACTTGTATGCAGCAATGATGCTACGCGTTTCTTCGATCAATTTTTCTTCTTTAATAACTTTATTATCAACTGTCGATACAACTGCAACAATTTTTTGCCCAAATCTTTCATCAGGCATTCCAACCACAAGGCAATCAAAAACATCAACATTTTTCTTCAATGCTTCTTCTACTTCTTCAGGGTAAATTTTTTCTCCTGCTGAGTTGATGCAATTACTTCCGCGGCCGAGAAGGGTAATGCTTCCATCACTTTCAAGCTTCGCATAGTCTCCAGGAAAACTATACCTAACCCCATTAACCTCCTTAAAAGTTTCGGCAGATTTTTTCTCATCCTTATAATAACCAACCGGGACCAGCCCTGAAGTTCCGAGTAGGCCAATTTTCTCTGATCCTGGTTCTAAAATTTCTCCATCGTCAGCAAGAACTATCACTCCAGGATTTATTGAAAATTTTGCTGTTTCTGAAGGGTTATCTCTTGTTGTAACAGAACTGCCGATCCCACCCTCGGTAGAGCCCATGGTATCCATTAATTTCATATCATGATGTTTTAGCAAACCATTTTTTACCTCAGTACTCCACATAACACCACTTGAAATAATTGCTTGAACAGTGCTGATATCATATGCTTTATTAGCACTTTCTGCTCTCTCCAAAGCATCAAGCATCGGTCTTGCAAAAGCATCGCCTACAATCACAATATTTGTAACACTCTTGTCTTGTACTTGCCTCCAGAGTTGATCAGGGTCAAAACCAAGATTAGATGTAGTAATCACTGTCCCTCCTAAAAGCAAAGGCAGAAACGCACCTAACCACATTCCAGTTCCATGCATCAAAGGACAGCCAACCAAGCTTTTAATAAATTGATCATCCGCTTTTGATGCCATGATGGATTCTTCTAAATTATTAAGATCTTCTGGGACATCGTATCCCATAGCTTTTAGGGTTCTGAATAAAAAAGCTAGAAATTCTCCTTGTTTGTACATTACTCCTTTTGGCATGCCGGTTGTTCCACCGGTGTAAAGCATATAAACAGTTTCTGGATCTCTTATGATCCTATCCATTGGAGAGTAATCTTGTAAAATTTCTTCATAATTCATACCTTGATCAAAGTTAGACTTGCTTCCATCTGGAACTTCAATCCAAACTTTTACATTTGGCAGAGATTTTGCAATTTCATTAATTCTTGAGCTGTAGCATGCATGGTAGAAAACAGCTTCAGCATCAGAATTGTCCAATAAATAAATAAGCTCCTCTTCTACATATCGATAATTTACGTTAATTGGAACTCCGCCAATTTTAAAAATTGCATTTTGACCTATTAGGTATTCATTGCTGTTATTTAAATACAGTCCTGCTTTTGAGTTTGGGCCTAAACCTTTACTTGATAGCGCAGCGGCAACCTTGCTTGACCGCAGATCATAATCTTTCCAAGAAACAATGTCTTCTCCACATATTAGCGCATCGTTCTCAGGCACTAAATCTGCAACCGTTTCCCATACTGAAGCAAAATCTAAATTCATTATTTATCTCCTTTTTTTAAGTTTTGTCCTATCCTTCTTCCGGAAAAAATACAATCAGCTATAGAGAGTCCAGATACATATATATTTGAACAAATTCCAACAGCGGTTCTCCCTGCTGCATATAGCCCTTTAATTTCTTGATTATTTTGATTTAAGACCTCTCCAGTTTCTTCGTTTACAGTAAGCCCGCCAAGGGTAAGAGTTGTTAGAGGAGCAAGTTTTGAGTCAATTGAGATATCCATAATATGAAAGGGACCATTAAGCTCCTTTACATCACTTGGAGCTTTGCCAAATTCACAAGATGATTCTGATCGAGCTGCCTGATTGTACTTCTTGACCTCTTCAGTAAGTTTATCTACTGGTAGGTTATAAACTTTTGCTAAATCTATTAAATTACTTTTCTTTTTAGCATTGAAATACATAAGCATTCTTGCCATATCTCTTTGAAAGGGCAGAGCCTCCTTGGATTGTTTTTTTGCATCATCCATTAAGCTTTCGTCTACTATCAAATAAGCTTTACCGTCATTATGCTCACACATAGCATCACCAAGGGTTGCCCCATAAACCATCTCATTACAAAACCTCTGACCATTCTTATTAACAACTATTCCCTGAGCAAATGCCAATGGAGGATTTAAGAATCTCCATGCTGTTACTCGATCCATATGATCGGTCTTCCCACCAACGCTTTGCCCAAGTCGAATTCCGGAACCTTGATCATTGGGAGTACCTAGAGGCATTCCATCAAAATATTTTGGTGCATACTCTTTAACCATAGAACGATTAAAGATGAACCCACCTGTGGAGAGACAAACTCCTTTTTTAGCTTTGATATATTTAACCTGTCTGTAGTTTTGTTCAATTTTTTGAGCTCTTTTAATGAATAGACCACCAATTATTTGCAATAAATTTGAACCAGGGTAAGACGGCGGAAGAAGCATCTGAAGCATTTCTCCACGCGAAGTTAATGATTTGTGTTTTTGGGCTAATTTCCCGGATGGCAGCATGAGTATTTTTACTCCAACAACTCTTCCCTCTGAAGTGATCACAAGTGATCGCGCTTCAGTTTGAGGGAAAACTTTTAATCCTTTTTTAATTGCAGATTTCTTTAAAGGAAAATAAATTGTTCCTCCCACACCAATTGGTCTAAATGGACCTTCTTCAAAACCTCTATGGCCTCTTGGAGCTGGCTCTGCATTTTCCATGTAGCTTGGAACCATAGAGTTATCTGAATGATATAGAAAATATCCAGCTCCAGGATAGCTTGTTTTAATCTTGTAATAAGAGGGATCAAATTGAACCCCATTATCCATAAGCCATTGTGTATTTTCAGCTGACGTATCACAAAATTTTCTTAAAGTGGATTCTTTAACGATATCTCCAGTTTCTTGAATAAGGTAATTAAACATATTTTCTGGAGAGTCTTTGACACCAGCAGCAAGCTGAATCGGTGTTCCGCCACCAGCATAAAACACACCACCACTTTTAGCAGTAGCACCGCCACCGCTTGTTTTATCAATCCCAATAACTGATAGGTTTTGATCGAGGGCTTCATTTGCAGCGGCAATTCCAGCACCTCCCAAACCTGCAACAACAAGATCGGCCTCGTCGTCCCATGCAAATAAGTTTGGATCAGTAATGATTTGTGGCGCTTCTACCTCAGAGAGCCAAAGTTCATCATTTGGATTTATTTCAGTTACCAGCATTTAAATCTGCAGTTTTGCCTCCGTCTACCACTAAACTGGCTCCAGTTATAAATGATGCATCTGAGCTCAGCAAGAAAGCTATAGGTTTAGCAAGCTCGACTGGCTCAGCAATTCTTTTTAAAGGAATAGTTTTCATTGTCGCCTCCATCAGATCTTCTCCAGGTATTGCTCTTTCAGTTGCAGGAGTCATGACTGCTCCTGGAATAACACAGTTAACTCTTACGAAGGGCGCTGCCTCAATTGCTGTTGCTCTTGTAAAATTTATCAAGCCAGCTTTTGCAGCCCCATAAGCTGACATATATGCTACGCCTTTTAAGCCAACAACTGATGCAACATTTACAATCGCACCTTTCTTTGCTTTTTCCATCCATGGCAAAACTTTTTTAGTAGTCAAAAAGACTGCATCTAGGTTTGCTTTAAAATTTGTTCTCCACGATGCAAGATCCAGATCGATAATTCTGCCAGTATGGATTGATGGAGCATTATTGATTAACCCATCAATTTTTCCAAAAGATTTGTAGATTTCTTCTAGAGAATTATTAATATTTGATTCAATGCTGACGTCAACATTATGAGCAACAACTTTTGAGCTAATTTTTAAAAGCTCTCGTTCAGCTTTATCCAGATTTTCTTTGTTTCGTCCAGTAATCACAACTGTTGCGCCATATGCGAGGCATAACTCAGCAGTTGCATAGCCTATGCCAGCACTCGCACCTGTTATGTATATGACCTCATTTTCAAGTGTATTTTTCATATTCCCCCAATGAAAAAATTTATAAATCTACATTCAGATCAAATGACATATACCAATAGTCATCCATAAATTTTATGTGATAAGGATCAGCTTTGTAACCCACAGTGAAGCCAAAGCCGATATTTTTATAGGATGAAAAATATTGAGCTTTTGAATGAATCTCTCTCCCACTGGGATTTAGATTCAAATTCACTGCATTAAAAAGAACTTCCTTTTGCTTGGTTCTATAAATCGGAACATTGAGCTGCATCATCCCAGATTCTATTCGTATTGGCTGATCTATCGTAACCATTAAAGAGTCATCGCTTATCAAAATTGACGATCTTAAGAAACCAACTCCAAAAGCAGAGGAATGAAGATTTGACACAGATTTGATCATACCTGTTTCGTTAAAAACACTATTAGACTTACCCCAGTAAAGCGAACCAAAAAGTTTGCCTCCAGCAAAATCCAATGAATTTGATAGGCCTATAAAAGAAGTAAACTGATTTTTACTACCATTGAATGCTCCTGATCCACTGAGTCCAAGGCTAGCATCATTTTCTTTCATTAACCCTAGTTGTAATGAAGGCATGTTAGATTTTGGTTGAATCTCTACAAGACCAACAGTACTTGAGTCTCTAGCACCAAAAATTTCGTTTGCATTAAATTTGTTTCGACCCGATGAGATCATCAATGCCACATCAAATTTATTATCACCCTCATATATTGAGCCTAAGGTTGTGCCAGCAGCACTAAAGTTTAACCATGGATTGCTAAACTGAGATCTTAGACTTTTTTTAGCTCTCAATTCAGAGTCTTTAAAGACCCCCATCGCCCAACTACCATTTAGACCATGACTTAAAAATGAATTATTAGAGTGATTGTAATAAGAAAAAAATTGATTTTTATCAGCTCGTGCATTTAAAAGATGATGAGGGGCAAGTAGCTCTTGCGAAAAGTTTTGAGTGTTTAGAGTTCCAATTTCTAATTCTGAGCTTCCATTAAGCATAGTATGTGAAACTGGACTTTGGATGCTTGCAAATCCATCCATGTTAATTATTTGGTTTCTATAATCAGATATTTGACCACTTAATGATCGTCTAAAAGGCGCATCTAGTTCGTCAAAGAAAATTACCGAATGATCACCAATCCCATTAGCAATCGCGTCACCAAACGAGGGACTTGTTAGTTGTATGTTAGAAAATGCAGCTGGAGTCATAGGTCCAGATAAGTTAAGAGACATCATTGCACTCACCTGTCCAACTGCCTCTGTAGCTGCCTTGAGATCCATTAGCCCTTGACCATATATATCTTTATCAGCATAAATTTCGGCTTTATTTGCAGTGCTAAATAATCTTTGAACAATTTCTTGACTACCTAATTGACCTTCAAAATGATCAGCAATAACAGCAAGTCCACCAGCTACAAATGGAGCGGCAAATGATGTTCCATTTGTAATTGCATAACATGAATTATCAACAATACAGCTATTGTAGTCTTCGCTAGATGTATCAGTAATGTATATTCCTGAATCTGAGCTAGAGGTAGGATATGCAGCAGTAATTCTTCCCCCAGGTGCAGCAATACAATAGTCTTGAGCAATTCCGCATCTGCTAGAAAAATCACTTATGGAACCATCTTCATCTATTGATACAACCGCAATTGAGTGACCTTGAATTTCTGGTATGTAATGAGCCATACCTGGTAATAGTTCTGGACTGGAATAGTCTACTCCTTGATCAGCATAACCTCCTGCATTACCTGCGGCCCAGACATAAATAGTTTTTTCAGTATCAGGAGTGCCTATTTGGGACATTTCTTCTATTGTTTTAGGAAATGCATAACGCACCTGAGCTTCTGTGTAATCGTTAATATTGCCGGAATACCCATAACTATTATTTACAATATCAACATCATAATCATTATAGATTTCAAACAATTCACTAAAGAAATTATCAATGCCAGTGAAATCTGGAGCTCCCGTTACGTTGCCAGATCCATCATCATCTCCTATATCTACCGGATCATAATCAGGATCAGGTTCAGCAAGCTGAATTGCAACAAATAATACTTCTGCGTCAAAGGCAACGCCGTGCATTGGCGATGCATTCGTTTCGTCTAATTTACCAGCTGCAACTGCCGTAACCATGGTTCCATGTCTTTTTTGTCTTGTATTTGGAGAATAATTCGAATAAGAAAGGGCGCTGTCTGATGCAATCTTGGCTGAATTGATTTCTTCATGGGTGATATCTAGGCCTGAGTCAGTAATTCCAATGGTAATTCCTTCACCGGTGGCCCCTCTTGCATATGCGTGAGATGCGTTGATAGATGATAAACCCCATTGATTTTGATACTCATAATGAGCCTCATATTTAGCCTTTAATTCATCAAAAGAAAGACTTGGAGGCGGAGTAGGTGGGGTAGGTGTTTGGGCGATAACTGGAGATATGTCTGAGCCTCCACCACCACCACCGCATGAGACAAGCATCAATAAAGTTAGTACAAGAGTTCTGTTTTGTTTCATAATGGTTTAGGATTCTTAGACTGAATTTAAATTAAAAATATGTCTGATAAATATAACGAAGTTTTAGCGAATCTAACAGCAGAAGATCAAATTTATGCCTTCGAAGAAGTTACGCATTCCTCAGGAATCACTTACCGTGAATTTAAAAATACCCCTAAAACATTAGCAAGCTTTTTTGAGTTTGGTCTTTTGTTTCCAGAATGGGAATTCATTGTTTTCAATGATGAGAGATATAGCTATCAAGATATCTATAAGAAAGCTGCTCAAACAGCCAACGCTTTAAAAAATGCTGGCGTTAAAAAGGGGGACAGAGTGGCCATTTGTATGGCTAATAATCCTGAGTACATTATTTCATTTATGGCGGTGACCTCGATGGGTGCCGTTTGTGTTTTGCTGAATTCATGGTGGGTTCCTGATGAGATTACTTATGGGCTAGAAAACTCTGGAGCCACTGTATTAATTGGTGATGAGAAAAGATTAAAGGGTATGGAAAAATTTACAGAACTCAAGAAGATTGTTGTCAGGCCAGTCAATGACTCAAATGACTATGAGGATTTTAATAATTTTATAGGCAGCCAATCAGAAAACTTCAGTGAACCCAGTTTAGATACCCATGACAATGCGACCATCTTTTATACATCTGGTTCAACCGGCTTTCCTAAAGGAGTGCTATCAACTCACAGAAACATACTTTCAACATTGTTTAGCTGGGCCTTGGTCACAACTCTAAAAAGAGAGGTCGAAGATACAGATAATAATTCAGAATCTCAGTCTGCAGATGAGACTCCTAAACAACAGGCAGCAATTTTACATTGCGTGCCATTATTCCACGTCACCGGAAGTCACTCAGGTTTTCTGATGAGCATCATTGCAGGCAGAAAGATGGTCATGATGTCTAAGTGGGATCCAGGTGCAGCACTTCAATTAATTCAAGATGAAAAGATAGGGGCGATAACAGGCGTCCCAACTCAAACTTGGGATCTTTTAACTCATCCTGAAAGAGATAAGTACGATTTATCCTCATTTAAGGAATTAAGTGGTGGCGGTGCCCCAAGGCCTCCAGAGCATGTCAAAAAATTAAAAGATGGGTTTAATGATGCAGAGCCTTCAATAGGATATGGGCTGACTGAAACTAATGCGGCAGGGACTCTAAACTTGGGCAAAGATTATTTGTCGCATCCAGGTAGCTGCGGCAGAGCTATTCCTCCAGTAACCGATGTAGCCATCATTGATGAGAATTGGAATTTTATTGAAGAGCCAAAAGCCGTCGGAGAGATTGTTAACAA
>Ga0255752_10003724_pt1 | contig 15756 bp, 29 predicted proteins | sample 011ome_25_FD_179952 | JGI IMG/M metagenome (GOLD analysis project Ga0255752, IMG submission 179952) | Coastal salt marsh microbial communities from the Groves Creek Marsh, Skidaway Island, Georgia - 011512CT metaG (version 2) | ecosystem: Environmental > Aquatic > Marine > Intertidal zone >...
GCAGGGGCTTCACGCTGAGGATCGGCTTCCTCCGGAGGCTCTAGACACGTTGGCTGATGCGTTTGCTAACAGTCCACGCGCGCATCAGCTTGCAGCTAACGCAGGCGCTGTGTCTAAGCACACAGGCAAGCCTATCCTCAAGCCTGAGAACAGGGTTAAGGTGCTTGACGAGGCGCAGGCTGAGCTGGCTAAGACTAACCCCGAGGCTGCCGACCTGTTTGGACGTATGCGGTCAGAGATAGACAACATGCAGACAGAGCTGCGTGATATATTCCCGAACGCTAAGTTTGAGGAAGGCTACCTCGGCATTAAGTTCAAGGAAGGGACCGATGTGGTGCCTGCTGTGCGTACTCCCAAGGCGGGGGATGCACCAAGGGCTGACTCCACACGGGCACGTACCACAGGCCGACTGTCTAAGGAGCAGCTCGATCACCTGTACAATCCGGTGGCTACGTTCATGGAGTTCTACGAGGACACAGTGGATGCTGTGGCTTTGGCTCGTTCGTATGGCGTGCAGGCCAGTCAGGTGCGGTCGCTTGAGAACGTAGGTAACTACTCTGAGGCAGTCATCGAGGCTATCCGACGCCAGCAGGTGGAAGAGATAGGAGAGGCAGGAGCCAATAGGCTTGCAGATAGCTTGAAGCTTTGGGCGCTGGACTCGCGGGAAGGTATGCATCCCTTGCTGTCCTTCCTACGGACTACAACTTCAGCGGCTTTGCTGGGTACGCCTGAGAACGCGGCTTTGCAGCTGGGTGATCTGGGTGCCTCAGCGTACGCCACTAGCTTTCTATCAGCAATGAAGTCTCTGCCTGTTGCTATACGTTCCATCCTTACCACAAGCAACGACGTGGCAGGAGCAGCGGGCGGCAGGCTTGCGGCTCCGCCGTCTGACTTCATACGCGCCCCAGACTTGGGCATCTCGATGCAGCACCTTGGGGAGCTGGTCAATGCCACTAAGGGATGGGGCAACGAAGGCAACACCGTAGCGCAGCGAGTATTCAACGCAGCCAAGGTGGGCACTGAGCGTGCGTCCCGTGGTCTTATGGGTGCTGCCGGTGTGCGTAACATGAACAGACTGGGGCAGGAGACTTTAATCAATGCCTCCGTAAGCCAGATGAAGAAGATGGACCTCGCTGCTCTGTCCAAAAGCAAGTATGCTGAGGGGCTTACGGACGATCAGGTCATGGAGCTATACAAAGGATTGCGGTCTGGTAACGTGGCAGGCAACGACGCAGTAAAAGAAGCTGCCTTCTTCTCGATAGCTCGGATGCAGCCAATCTCTCGGTCGGCTCAGACGGCTAAGTATCTCGACATGAAGAACGGACGCATCCTGTATAGCATGAAGCAGTACATGGTTAAGATGGGATCGAAGTTCCAGAACGACGTGATGAAGCCATATGCCAATGCTGTTGAGGCTGGGTTCCAGACTAAGGAAGGGCAGGCGCTGCTGAAGCAGGCGTCTCTAAACGCTGTGCGCTATACTGGGTACATCGTTGCGCTGAACGCTGCGGTTGATCCGGGGCGTAAGGAGTTCTTCCGAAACAAGGAGAATGAGAACAGCTACGGAGAGGAGATGGTTCGGCAGGGTACGTCACTGGCTACTGCCGGTCTCGTTGACCTGAACCAGAATGAGTATTCGCTACCGCCTGCTGTTGAGGCGGGGGTCGGAGGACTGTCTCTGATAGGCGAGCTAACCAAGGCGCTGCTGGATGAGGACCATGAGTGGGACGAGCGGCAGCTAACGCAAATGGGATACTATATTCCGGGATATCGTCAGCTTCTATGGGGCGAGGAAGTTCTGGAGAACTAAGGACTAAGCGCACACGGATGTGCAATAACCATGCTAGGAAACGGCGATGAACGAAGAGGAAAAGAAGATGTTAGAACATAGGCTGACTGCCCTTGAGATGGGCGTCGCTCACCTTAAGCAGAACAGCGATGACAGATTGGAAGCCATCATGCACAGGTTCGACAAGCTAGACCGTCGAGCAGCTTGGTGGATCAACGGCTTCTTCGCCGTCGCCTTAGCAGTAGGAGGGATATATCTTGAGGCGTATCTTAACAAGGAAGACACTGGCTACACTAAGCCTTCTGTTGCTACTGAGCGGGTGTAGCGGGCTGGATCTGGTGAAGGGCGCTGCGGGCATGGCCCTAGGAGGCTCTCAGCCGGGCGTAGAGGTCGATGCGAACGTAGCTAAGGGTGATGCAGAGGGTGACGATAGCGTGGCTCAGAACGCCAATACGGCTGTCTCAGTGGATGCTGGAAGTAAGGAGGTATTCGAGGGGAGTGTGGGGCAGGTGGTCAACGAGTCAGGACTGAAGCTGTGGGAACTCTTGCTCCTAGTCCTGCTCGCTGGGTGGGCTATCCCGTCACCGGCAGAGTGCGTGCTCGGTGCTGTACGGGTCTTCAGACAGGCCATAGACATAGCTCGGGGACGTAGTCTCTGACAACAACGCCTTCTTAGTCTTGACCTTATTGAGGTAGGCGACTGCGTCATGCTCTGCCGTGCCTAGCGGCGAGCCTTCGTAGGTGAAGTCCTTGTGTGCAAACAGGGGCACCCTACCGTTACCAGCATACGACATGATCGTACCTGTGTAGCAGTCAATGGCACCTGCCTCGGGCCGCATGCAGTAGCCCTTGCGCCCTTCCTTACCGTGGTTATGCGCATGGTACAGGCCAAAGTTATGGCCCAGCTCATGCGCCAGCGTAACGGAGGAGCAGGCAGAGGCAGACTTGCTACCGCCTATGCTGGCTATCCCACAGTAGGGATCACCTGTCATGTACGGGAGAAGGATCACAAGCAGATCGGCATCTCCTCGCAGGCTGAAGGGCACCGCGTTGTAGGCAGCCTCAACTGTGTCCGGCATCTCATCGTAGGTCTGGATAGACTTGATGACAAACCGGAGGGGTACGCCGGAGTTGCGGTACATCTGCTCCGCCTCACGTACCCAGTTGATTGCCTCCCGCCAAGGCTCACCACTGCTGTATCCCCACGAGGGATGCAACACTAGCGACACATCAACGGGCGGCTCGCCGCTCACACTATACCCGTCTGCGTCTTCCTTGATGTCGGACATAACAGGTGGCTTCTGGTAATAGGCCTCCGCCTTCATTGTGCGTAGGCTATACCAGTGCCCCCTCCCACCAATCTCTCCAACCGGAGAGTCTAGCGGTATCATGCCGCCTTCCTGAGCGTCAGCTACGGGGAAGAACAATCCCATGAAAGCGGCCCATGCTAGGGCCACCGCAAAGGCACGGAAGATAGTCATTCATCCTCCTCATTCTGCTCTTCTAAAGCATCCAGTGTGTACATCAACAGGGTGCCAACAGCCTTGGCTTGCGCTGTGATGAACCGAATGCGGCTGTGTAGGTAGGTGATGTAAACCCCCGCGCAAACGAGGGCTGTTACTAGTATGGCTGTCTCTGCTGTCATCGCTCTAACTCCTCTGGATGATTCTCTAACATGTGCAACATCTGAAGCAGGTTGGTTGCTGCGTGACCTAGGTGATTGCGACCTGACTCAGGGTCTAGGTCTTCGCCCTCCTGCCATGCAGATAGGTGCCGCATACAACACGCAAAGGATACGCTCCAATGCGTGGGCTTCTTCCAGTTGTCACGTTCGTACTTGCTGGCTCCGTACTCCAGAACCCTAGCGACCTCCTTGAGGGAGGCCATAGGGATGAGGGAGTAGTCGGGCTTGCCAACGTTATAGCGCAGGCTACGCTCAGTGCTTGGTTGGCTCATCGTCTCCTCCTTCCCAGTCAATGTCATAGCTGTCGGTGAACGATATGAACTCAGTGGCGAGTGCTAGCTGGGCAGTCATGAGTAACATAGCCGCCGCGTCATAGCCTACATTGCCGTGCAGCATTACGCCGTGCCCCGGTTGTAGTGTAATCACGATGGTTTCAATGTCATCATACCCCTCACTCTTCTCGGCCAAGAGTTCAAAGACCTCGGCCGCTGTCTTGGCTTCACGCTTCTTCTTACCGAAGCCGCCGTCAATTACTTTCATATCTCCTCCCGATCCTCAGACCACTCAACGATGTAGTCCTCAAGTGCTTCGACTAGTTCAGCAGATGAGATACCCAAGGTGTCAACGATGATGTCTGGGTCCAACTCCTTGAGCTGTTCCATTGCTTCTACGAAATCCATTATGCTCTCCTAATCTTAGCGCCGAGGTTCATGTACTCAATGTGAGGCTCGCCGTCAATGACCACACCGCACGCGATGATAGGCTTGTTAGCGAAGTGCTTGCCGTAAGCGAAGGCCAAGTGCCGGTGGTCCACGCCACAGCCCACGCCCATGCCCCACACCAGCTCCTGATCGGTGGCTGTTGCAGAGATGCCTGCGTTGCTGTGGTTGTGACCGCTGACGGTACAGCGCATGCGCTTCTCGCAGTCCTTACGAAAGCCGTTCACTCCACTGGCTGTCTCTCCGTGGTGGTAGAGGACTCCATCGATCTCAGTCTGCTCCGCCACAGTCCACCCCTCTGGCATTCCGAAGAGGTCTTCGATAGGTCGGAGGAAGATAGACGGCTCCATACCCAGCTTTCGAAGCTGTCTAGCCGGGATACGATCGTGGTTCCCCATGATGAGTGTGCACTCAGGGAATGCTTCGTACCAATCAGCTGCTCTTTCAACCGCCGACTCGTACTCCCCCAGAACATTATGAAGCAGAGGCTCACTGTCATGGAAGCTAAGGCTATGGTTGTCAATGAAATCGCCAATATGTACAACGGTATCAACATCCCAAGCATCAAAAGTCTCAAGGCAAAATTCAAGGTAGCCCTCCAGTTCAAACGGTAGGTGAGTGTCACCTATGATTCCTACTCTAGCCATTAGTCGTCTCCTCGATCTAAGCTAGCTACAATTAAAGAGCCTACAGCTAGAGAGCTGAGGCACAACATGAGTACAAACAGGACTGTCTCTTGCGTCATAGCACAGTACCTGCCGTTACCCATGCGCCGTATGCCAGTGCTCCTAAGATGCACAGCCCTAGTATGATGATGCCGTTCGCGTCGAAGTCGTCCACCTTGTCTACCTCCGGTGTCTGTATTGCATAGGTTTCGTTCAGCTGGCTGGCCTGTCCGCGCTCGGTCCCGTCACGATAGCTTAGTCCTAGTATCTGACGCCGAGTGCAGATGGAGCCGTATGGTCTGCCAAGCACCATAGCCATATGCCGTATCGTTGCCCCGCCCTCGTGTAGCTTGCGAAGCTGGTTGTCTTCGAACTCAGTAAAGGGTTTGCCGTTCACTTACTTCTCTCCTTGTTTGTTTTGGTTTGGTGACAGGGTTTGCACAGTAGCTGAAACCCCTCGACCTCCACGAACATGCGGGTCACGAATTGCGGCAGGTCTTCCGCACACTTCAGACTTCCAGCTGGTTCGATGTGATCTACCTCCACCTCTCTGTTTCCAAATATGTCTCCGCAGTGAGCACACTCGTACTGATTGTAGCCCACCTTGGCATTGAGTTTAGCCTTGTTCCTTGGACCCCACTTCTGGAAGGCGGCGCGTAAGGCGGACCGGATGAATCCCCAGTACCTAGCCTCAGTCCACTGCCCTCCATTGCGGGTGCGCTCTACTTTACGGGGCATTCCATGTCTCCCCTTCAGCTCGGCGCATCCATAGGCAACGGCCTTGCGAGAGGAGCCAGCGTTCAACGTCCCGCTCATCACTCGTCATGCCCTTGCTTTCAACTGCGTCCATATAAACCTGCTTCACATACTGGTACATCTCAGCTGGCTTCTCAAGCTCCTCAAGCGGTGCCTTGATCTTAGCCATAGCCTTAGCACCTGTACGTTTGAACAGGCCGGGTATGTTGTCAGTCGCGTCCCCAGTCAGTAGCTGAGTGTAGAAGAACCTGTCGGCCTCCACCTCAGTCACGTAATAGGTGCGCTCGTGCTTCCAATTGTAGTGCCACCCCGGAACCCCATCCAGATCCTTATCGATAGTTGCGATGCCGTGCCCATGCTGGACAGCGCCGATGGCTAATGCGTCGTCGGCCTCCTGTCCTACCTGTAGCTTGGCGTCATACTTATCGATCATGTACTGGCGTATGGCTTCCAGATGTTTCGGTTTCTCTGCGTCCTTCCGGTGTCCCTTGTAGGGGAACGCGGATGAAGCCTCGTCGATGCGGAAGTTACTGCCGCTGTCGGTGAGATAGATGATTCCCTCGTCTCCACAGGAATTGATGATGGTCTGGAGGGTGGCATCAACCGCAGTCAATGCCTCCTCCAGTGTGTCGTCCTGAGACTTGAAGCCTACAGCGTACGCCACAACATCTCCATCAATCCCCCATACCTCGGGGGCATCCATTACAAAACCTCGATGTCGTCGTCGTCATCCTCGGCCTCGTCACTCTCGAACGTCACGAGATCAACGATGTCTAGGTAAGCAACGCGGGGATTGCCCATGCCGTCAGCGAAGACTTTAACCACGCACGTACTGCCGTAGCCAATCTTCTCAGCGATGGGGTCGAGGATCTTAACAACGTCATCGCCGTTGCTGTCCCGTCCACCGACGAGGATGTCACGCCCGTCCAGCTTCACCTTGATCGGGAACTTGCTAGAGAACTTCGTGAACTTGCCGTCCTCTGGTCGGTTCTCGTTGAAGCGTACGCGCTTGGTGCCCATGCCTGCGCTCTCTCCGAACCGCTCAACCAGCGCCTCTTCCGCTCGCTCACTCAGGTTGGTGAGGCTGAATGAATACTTAGGCGCGGCCTTGCCACCGAAGTCGTCAGTCTTAAGCAGGTGAGGGAAGCTAAGCTTGCCAGAAATCTTGATTGCGTCTGCTTTGATAGTCATACTTTCTCCTTGGTTAGTGTGTCTGCGACCAGTTGTCGCCTATCTGATACTCACCATCCAGCGGACAGCGTAACCCAAGGTCACGTCCGGCCTGCCGTATGGCGTTGCGGAAGCAGATGCCTACCCGCTCCGCGTACTCTTCTGGTACCTCTACCTGAAACTCATCATGTACCTGCGCCACTAGCGTATACGGATAGCCGTAGTCTGCTAGCTTCTTGGTCGCGATGACCAGCGCCTGCTTCATGACGATAGCACCAGCTGACTGGAGCAGAGTGTTCAGTGCCGCGTGTTCGCTTCGCACCCAAACCTGCCTGCCGTCCAGTCCCTGTAGCTTACCGTCTCTTCCTGCTAGCCGCGCCACCTTATCGAGTAGCTTAGCCAGCGAGGGGAGTCGCCTCAGGAAGTTACCTTTGAGTCGTCTGCCTTGGTCGCCATCTCCTCCTATGATGGACCCGATCTTGGCATCGCCTGCCCCGTAGAGGAAGGCATAGATGAAGGTCTTGGCATCGTTACGCGAGGGTAAGCCTGCCGCCTTCTGGTTGTAGGTGTGGATATCGCCATTCAATATCAGGTCAGTGTACTTCTCATCCCGCATATAGTGCGCGAGCATACGAAGCTCAAGACCAGAGGCATCAATCCCCACCAGTTTGTTACCCGGCTCCACGATGAAGCACTCGCGATACTGAGACTCGCTCGGTATCTGTGCCATGTTAGGTGCCGAGTGTGTCATGCGGCCAGTCACTGCACCGCAGGTGTTTACTCGTCCATGTATCCGGCCATCTTCTTTGACCGCATCCAGCCACGACTTGAGCATTCCAAGTCTCTTAGATAGAGTAAGGTATTCAAGGACAAGCTTAGCTTCTGGAATCTCCAGCTCAGCCAGAGTTGTCTCATCGACCTTGGCCTTTCCGGTCTCGGTGAACTTCTTCCACACCGCACCCTTCTCCTCAAGCCGCTCTGCAACTTGTTGCCTACTGCCGGGGTTAAATACGGTGACCTTGGATTTGAGTTGCTTACCTGTCTTCTCACTCCACCGCTCCTCAATGATCGGCGGGAAGACGGCCTGCAATTCTGCCTCAATCTCATTCATCCTCTCCTTGTGCATGGTGTGAAGCATGGCCGCCTGCGGGAAGTTGAAGGCAAAACCATCAGCCTCCTGCTTGCGTGTGATACGGGCCACCTCATGCTCAAGAGCAACAGACTCATCGCTAAAGCCGTACTCGTCCTTGAGCTGGAGCATGTACTGATACACGTCCCAGTTAGCGCGGCAATCCTGCAAGCAATACTCAACCATCTCAGGTGTAAGTCCTGCGTCGAAGTCCGTGAAGCTATCCTTCAGCTCTCCTCCTGCTCGCAAGGCCCATTGCTTAAGGCTGTGCCCACCATCCGCACTAGGATTAAGCAGACGCCCCAGCAACAGAGTGTCAACAACACTGCGGTTCCAACTAAAGCCCCATACATTACTCAGCACCTCCAAATCGAACCCAATCAAATTGTGGCCGATGATCTCGTCCACTCCGCTCAGTCGATTGTACAGAGACTCCAGATCGTAATGCGCCGTTGCCTCTCCCGTCGCCGGACAGTATACCCCGGCCATCCATATCACATCGTGAGCTAGATTTGTCTCTATGTCCACGACCACTTGCACGTTCCGCCGTTCCATTAGCGTACTCCTCTTCCTGTTTGGTTTGTAGTTCGAGGACATAGGCTCCCATTCTACTCATAGTACATCCTCCGTGTCCTCCGGCTCGTGCTCATGCAGTCTGCCGGTGTCGTTGTCATACAGTAGGTGGCCTGCCGGTCCCGTGATACCACTAAAGCGATTCTTAAGCACACGTATGTGCGTAGTGTTTCGCTCCACCGGATCGTCAGCCTGTCCGTTGCGCTCAAGTCCAATCACAAAGTCGGACAGCTGTGCTATCGAAGCACTGCCACGTAGCTGTGCAACGCTAGTCACCGCGCCCTCTTCATGGCCTTTACCTTCAGGCCGCTTCAGGTGAGACACCGCGAACAGCACGATGCCTGTGTCCTGCGTGAGTGTGCGTAGCTTCGTCATGATTTCGTCGATGGCCTTGCGCTCATCCCCATGCTGACCACCCGATACCAGTATGCTGATGTGGTCTAGGATAATCACCTTGCAGTCGAGTGCCTTCGCCATGAAGCGAACACGCGCCACTACCTGATCGACAGTGGCTCCCGTGTCGAAGCTGGCGTCCATGATGAGCAACTGCTCGTCCCCGAAGACACGCTCAAAGGATGCCTTGTACTCGTCACTGCCCCGCTTCACTGCGCTGGTGGGCAGGTGTACTGGCGTGCTCAGGTCAACGCCCATGAACCCCTCGGCCGTGCGCTCAACGCTCTCCTCCATGAAGAGACAGCCAATGCGATTGTCGGTGGTGTTCTTGATATGCATGACCAGCTCCCGCAGGATGCTAGACTTACCAAGGCCGGAGCCTGCGGTCACAGTCACCAGCTCAGTGGGCCTGAAGCCATACGTCAGGGCGTTTAGCTTCTCCCAAGGGTAGTTACCTAGGGCCTCCGGTCGGTCGCTGTTAAGGCGCTCCCACAGCTCGTCCTTTGAGATGATGCCGTCAGGTATGTACTGACTGGCTGACCAGTAGGCGTCGGTGAATGCCTTGGTGTTGCCAGACTTCAGGTAATCGCAAGCATCCTTGCCTACGCTGGGGTCAAGCTTGATGATGCGTAGCTTGCCAGCGAACACGTCCGCCGCCTTAGCGACAGCATCCTGCCCTGCCTGATCTGCGTCGAAGCAGACTAGTATCTCTTGGAAGCCATCGAGGAACTGGTACGCAGACTTGAAGTCTCGTCCCGCTCCTGCCGCGCCGCCCCTTAAGGAGACTACAGCATCAGAGTTATTCATCATCTGCTGTACAGCTAGCGCATCCAGCTCACCCTCAGTGACGATGACTCGCTTGCGATCGTAGTTTCCAAACTTCTGCTGACCGAACAGACCAGCGTTCTTCAGCTCTCCGACTACGCGGAACGCCTTGTTAGGACCACGAACCTTGAATGCTACAGGCTCCGTGATGCCTTCCTCGAAGTATGGATAGTAGTGCCAGTCGCCATCGACCACAACTCCATACTTACCGACCGAGGCAGACGTAAGACTGCGCTCAGGTATTGACTGCGCCTTGGAGGCAGACCATTTAGCTACTAGTCTATCCAGTTCGCCGCCGCTGGTGAGTGTAACTTGGCTCATTGCGGGTGCCTCTCCTTGTGTTCGTGTGTTGCAGGAATAGCAGAAGCTATGCCCGTCGTCGTATTCTGCTCTCGCATCACTGCTCCCGCAATCGGGACAGCTAGTCTTGCGTAGCAGTGTTGAATCTTCCATCTTAAGTTTCCTCTTAAGTTAAGACTAAAGCCAAGAAGCAGTAAGCTAACTACTACTAGCCTGACTTTCGTGTCTCTTATGTTATATAGCGCAAACCACACCGGATAAGGTACAACTTTAAGACCACGCCAGCGCCTTAAGGTATATCTTGCACGCCTTCTCAGCCTGATCCTTGCTACTGTACACGCCAACCGTTATGTCGTCTGGGCCTACCTGAACCCTAGCGTCCCATTGGTGGTCGCCCCTCTCTGTCGCCCATCCCTTGGCGTTGCGGTAGAAGGTAGCGTTACCGTCCTTTACTACCTTATCGGACGGATCGGCACCAGAAGCTACAGCGTATGCTATGCGTGAGGTTAGGTAGAAATCGCCATCAACCTTAACCTGTCGAGCAGTCACAGTGCGCTTAAGCCTGCGATTGATTAGATCACTGCCGCGTACCTCGAACAGCTCATGCAGTCGAGCGATGGGCGGCAACGGTTTGGCACCACTCTTGACTCGGGTACGCCTAAGCCCCTCCTCTAACTTGGCGTCTGCCTTAGCTACCGCATCCCATTCCTCCATGCCTCGCCAACGTAGCGATGGTGCGCGTCTATCGAAGTACCCCCTGAGACGCTCTCCGCGTGCCTGTAAGCAACGATTTCTGACCCCATGGCTACCGTCCCAGTAGATGTTTAAATCCCGTGCAACGCTCTCTAGGGGCGCGTAGCAGGTACGATCGCCTACGTACAGCTGACCAGCCGCTTCATAGTTGGACGGGTTGGGGTTATCTATGTCGCATACCTCCATGCCATAGTTGCTTTCGTTAATCTCACGGCGCTGACTGTTCAGTCGGCCATCCTCACGCTCAATCTCAGGTATCCCGATGTCGTCACGATGGGATTGCAACCACAGTCCGGCGGACTCCAGCTGATCCGTAACATACCGGCTTGCCTTGGGCACGCTTGCATTGACTCGCTTGGCTCTGCGGTACGGGTCCTTAAGACGTGCCTTAGCCTTGCGCTCTGCGTCAGTGCTACGTTTTGGATTGAGCGTACGCCGTGCCAGTTGCTTGAGTCCAGTGAATGACTCACGCGCGTGGTTGAAGTCGTCCTGCTCCACAGCACTAGCATCCAGCGCCTTCACTCTGTCTGTTCTCAAGTCTTCTAGCATCAGTGTTTCACTCCCTTGCCCAAGATTGCTTGAACATCAGCCGGTGTGACAGCGGGATCGAAGGCCTGCAAGGACATCAGCAGATCGCAGAAATCGGTTCGCTCTTCACGAAAGTCGATGATGGCTTGATAGATTTCGGCCCGTGCCTGTTGCCTAGCGTGCGCCCGATCGAAGTAATCGGTCGGTTCTCTGGCACTCACGAGCTTGTCCGTTTCCCACAGATCAGCACGCGCCTCGTCAATTGAGTCATTCAAAAACTGTTTAAAATCAAACATTAATAAGTCCCTCTTCTCGTAAAAGTTTAATTAGCTCGAGCTTATCACCCAGTGATAGCATCGTATACACTTGTTCCATGGTCAGCGTCACTGTAATCCTCCCATTCCTTCGCTGATTTCTCTGCATCCTCCTGCTTCTCGAAGCGCCGGTGACCCACTGCCCTGCCGTCTCGGTAGAACGTCAGTCGATAGTGATAGTAACGTCCGTTATGCGACCGGACAGCGGCGTCATCGTACTCAATGCTTGCTGTTTTCATGCGTTCACCTCCTTCAGTGCGTCTTCGTAGTCAACGCTAGCCACGATTGCTAGGTGTCCGTTGCGTAGTGACAACAACATCCAGCCGTCGTTGTCCATCAGGTGGTCGATGTACGTGGCTTCAACCAGCTCCCGTGCGGTGTAGTAGATACCCGTGAATTGATCGGGATATAGCCACCCTTTTTCAACCATTAGTTTGCTATTCATTCGCTCACCTCCGAGGCCCAGCGGTTATAGATAATGTCGATGCACGACTCCAACAAAGTATCGAGCGCACAGCGACCATCGATTTTGACATCACTTACCTCGACGTCGGTGTCGTATGTATCCACCTCACCCTCGATGACGTGTTGGATAAGTACATCCTCCATGTACACAGCGGGCTTGTCTTGCGAGCCTTTAGACTCCAGCTCCAGCTCCGCCGCGTCAATGTCCCTCGCCTTCAGGTCAGCCAGCGGATAAAACACTCCGGTGTCATGAGATAGAAAACCCATTGGCTCACCATAGGCACTGAACAGCATACGCCCATCGTGGTAAAGCTCTGTTGTTACTGCGATGCTAGTCATTAGAACCCCCTCAGATTGTAATCTGCGTCAGTAACCTCGACCACCTCGGTATCAAGTCGCTTCTCTTGATTGGCGATTGCCATGCTCAGATCAGTGATGACCCGCTCAAGATCAAGGATGGCGTAGCTTGCGAAGCTGTCGCGGTAGCTCATCTCATTGAGCAGTCCCAGCGTATGCTTGGCACTCGTTTTGGCCTGCTCAAGTTTAACTAAATCCCTCACTTTGTGATTCATAGCCCATACTCCTTCAGTTTGGCTTGCATTGATATGTCACTTTCGTGACCACCATAGACATCAAAGGGACCGGTGCCCCACCATGACATCTGTCCGTCAGCATCTAGCACGGCGAACGCTTCATCTTCCAAATCCACGTCAACCACTTGCTTCCACTTGCCCGATACTTTCACCCAATCACCTACGTAAACTATCATTGTGCTTTCCCTCCACAGCAGGCACAAGCGCAGGATTGCGCGATGTCTGACCCAATGAATGAGTCGATGTCTTCTTCAGAATACCCGAGCAGTTTGCCCATGGTCCGTTGAAAGTGGTCACGCACTCCGCCGGAGACTCCTGCCATACTGGCGGATCTAATCATAACGGCGGCCTCGACCACGTCCATCTCGTCCATACCGGCGATCAGGTAGTCGGTGGTATCCCCATCCTCTCCGGTACCGCCTACGATGTGGTAGTCCAGACCAAGCTCGCGGGCTGTGGTCCTCAGCGTATACACGCTAGCACCGCCGTCCAGCTTACTCGAGTCCGCGATGACCAGCGGTCGGCGGAATAGTGAGGCGTCAGTCAGGCCTCGAATGATTTTTGATGTGTAATCCATTTCTCTCTCCTAGTATGTGCGGTAGTCTTCGAATACGCCCTTGACGGAGCGCGCCAGCACCTTGCCATTGTAGCGTAGCTCAAGTACCGACTTGCTGTTTTGTACCCATGTCGAGAACAGTTTAAGTCGCTCGATTGCCCGCGCCTCAGTGTCGCATGACGACTTCAGGTAGCCCTCGTCACCGTAGCGTGGGTGAGTGTTGAAGATATCCCATGATGGGGTGGTGTTGCTTTCGAGTAGTTTCATTTGCGTCCCTCCTATTAGGACCTCAGTTGAGAATCATTATCAATTAGACAGCCATCAACATTTCGATCACGTTGCGGCACGTTTTCTCACACCCGCCTTCATACTCGGCCCGCATCTTCGATATGGGGTCGGAGTTTAGCGCGTATTCATTTGCCATGTTCATATGGCGATGAGCCTTTCTCTCAAGCTCGTGAATCATTGCCTGCTTTTGTGTTTTGTTCATCTTTCTGTCCCTCCTATAAGGACCTCAGTTGAGAATCATTCTCAATTAGTAATTGTCCAGCGGTACGCCGTGCAAGTATACCTGACCCTTCCGAGTGCATACGTCCACACCAAGAGCACGCAGGCGCGACATGGTGGTCCGTGTGGGGAATTCCCGCAGAACCCATTGATTCACCACTACGTGCTCATCCAAAGTTGATGGATTGTACACGGTAGCGATCGGGTTCCCGTGCAGGTAGACTATGGAGCACTCGAAATCGTCCAGAATCTCGCCCGTATCTACTCGGTTGAATTGCACGAAAGTGTTACCGATCCGCTTGCTCTCGCACGCGGCGATAGCGTCCAGCATCTCTTTTTCAATGTTTCTCATGACTTGTACTCCTCAGCGATGGCCCTAACCTGCGCCAGTGTAGCACGGCCGTGACCGCGTTTAACGAATCCCTCAACGATGACTCCGTTGACCTTGATGTACCAGTGTGACCCAGCTGGGCTAGTTTCGATAGTGACCATGATGGCCTCCCTGTCGGTTGCATGGGGGAGCGTTTGCCTCTCCCTTTCATAGGTAGCTCACTTGAGAATCATTCTCGTTTGATTGGGTTACTACCAGACGCCCCTGCCGGAGCGTTTCGATCCTTCCCACAGGATCTCATCAGTGGTTTGCGTCATATTTCGCGATGGCCTTACTGATCAGCGCGTCCTTGACCGCGTCCGATACGATGAACCACTCAACCGGACGCCATCGACTGCCTGACTGAACAAAGGCCACCGTGTTCCCATAGCGGTCTTTTGACGCTACGCCAGCATAGTCATCTGACACTTCGATCGTGGCCCCATATTGGCCAGCGTATACTCTAAACTCTCTCATGCTCATATCCCTCTTGGATTGCTGACGGGGAGCGTTTGCCCCCCTCTCATAAGTACCTCACTTGAGAATCATTCTCAATTAGCCCATTCAAACGCCGCGCTTACGCAGTATGTAGGAAGCGACTAGGTAAATGCGCCGAGTGTAAGTCTCTTCCTCGCCGTTGCGTATCTCCGCCAGTGCCCAGAGCTTCTGGTTCATCACTTGACGATCAGTGCCGATGCTAAGCACCTTGAAAAGTTTTTGTGTTGTGGTCATGTCTGACCCTCCTATGGTTGTTGGCGGGGACTTTCGCCCCCTCTCATAAGTACCTCACTTGAGAATCATTCTCATTTGGTGGAGGCCAGACAAAAGAAAACCCGCACGGTGGCGGGCTTCCTCAGACCAGAAGGCGGCTCAGAAGCCGAGCGCATCCATGGCGGTCATCAGGCTCACCTGATGCTTCTTGGCATATCGCCGTGCCTTCTGAGCATCCTTATTGGCCAGCTGGCGGATGCGGTGCTGTTCAGCTGTATTCAGCTGGTGGCTGTTGTTGCGACCCGCTGACGCCTTTCGGACAGTGCGCGGCTCGCCACGGTAGGGCAACACCTCTACCTCGCGGCCCTCCACCGTGATGCGGCTCATGTCATCGCTGTAGATGTTCGCATGGTTGCACTCCACATAACCAATGGGCCGTGCGGTGCCCTCGAACTCAGGAGCAACACGGTAGACTGTCGCACGAGACTCCGAAACGCTGGCTTGGCCTAGGCGAGTGTAATAGTCCATGCCGTCGAGATCGATGGCCTGAGCGTCATAGTCGAAATACTCACAGCCAAACTCGAGACGGGTATCGGTGGCTTGCTCATATAGTTCGTCGGCGTGTGCTTCCATCCATGCGGCGGCGGCGGCTTCTTGCTGTGCTTTGTAGTCTGCGTAGTTCATTGTGTGACCTCCATGGTCGTTTGGGCCGTTGCGTTATTGCTCGGGCGATGGTGCCGAGCATAAGGATTTCCGCCCGACAGCGCAACCGGCAGGACTGAGGCCTAGTGTTTATGCGGGTTTCAGAGGCACCGGAAATCTACCGGTTTTTTGCCTTCGGGATTTCCCTTGTATTTCAATAGCTTACGAGTGCTGAGCGACCCTACCTGCTGGAATATGCTTGTATACTAGTGTCAAACCGCTGTCGCAGGGGCATTCGACCCCACTGTCGCGGG
>Ga0255752_10003727_pt1 | contig 15746 bp, 8 predicted proteins | sample 011ome_25_FD_179952 | JGI IMG/M metagenome (GOLD analysis project Ga0255752, IMG submission 179952) | Coastal salt marsh microbial communities from the Groves Creek Marsh, Skidaway Island, Georgia - 011512CT metaG (version 2) | ecosystem: Environmental > Aquatic > Marine > Intertidal zone > Salt...
GTTCCAAATGAGCAAAGAAACAACACCATCAAACAACGCATTCCATTCTGCGACGGTGCAGGATGTGCACTCGTCCACGATCGCGCGAGGAGGAACGCAAAAGAACGCGAGACGACGACGATCGAACGAGACGTCGAAATCCAAAGACGAGCGAATTGCATTCGTACCCGCGACAAACTGCGCCGCTTTCACCGCGGTTTCAAACCGTCTCTCTTGCCTTCCTTTATCGATGACTGGTAAAGCTGCTCGCCCTTCTTCCTCTCCGCGTCCGTTCGGCGGCGGAGAGACGGAGTTGAGCACCTTCACATCCGTCTTAGTATTCGCATCGCAATTAATTATCTGCACGTGGTGACTGTTTTGAATATCCCCGGGCGCGCGCAACACCGCCAAACCGAGCGCATCGTCGACCGCGTAGACGACGCCACCGAACGGGTCGCCGCAGGAGGAGACGCCGGAGACGGAATTGCCGATTTTGAACGTCGCAGAAGGGAGAGAGGGAGGAGAAGACATGATGTGTGTTGTTGTTGTTTATGTTGAAACGTTTTTTGTGTGCGTTGCTTTCTGAGGGAAAGGATTGAAAAAATTCTGCAAACTGTGGACGTCAATGCGAACGCGCGGAGAAGAGCACGATACTCAGCATCGATCCAACGTATTGAATACATTAGTAAATATATTTGACGGCGTTGGCGATGGCGTTTTCGACGAGTCGTTTCACCGGACTGAGGACGATTTCTTTGAGAGGCGTCGTCGGCGTTTTTTTGTCTAGTTCTTGTTCTTGTTCTTGTTCTTTGAGCTTCTTCGTCGCCGCCCGGGGTCGCTTCCTCTTCCCCGCTTTTTTCTTTGTCGTCGTCGCGCTCTTCTTTTTCTCGTCCACCTTCTTCTTTTTTACTTTGCTCTCGGTGAAGTTCGTTCTGTTGGTCAACCAGACGCACGCGAGTTTCGCGTCCTTCTTGCCGCCTTTCTTGCTCGCGAAATCGCCGTTGTCCAAGTTCACCGTGATGTACTTTCGATTCTTCGTCTTTTTCAACGCCGACTCGGCTTTTTCTTCCTCGGATTTCTTCGACTTTGACCACACTTTCACGTCCTGCTCGTCGTCGAGCAACAGTTTGTATTTTTTGTTCACCGTGTATTCTAAAACCGTTCCAGTTTTCACGTCGCCATTTTTCATCGTAACCGTGACTCTGTCCATGAACCTTCGCATGCGTTCTGGGTTGGCATCTAAAGTGCCTTTACACATCGGGTGCCCGCAGAAGCAGGTAAACGATGTCGTGCCTTCGCCGCCAAAGTGCGCAAAGTTGTAGTCGTAAGTCAGCTCCGTGCCGGATTTGATGTCCTCGGTGGCGAAAATACCAACTCTGGTTTCGTTCGTGGACGCGTCTACCCACCGCTGCGTCTCGCAATTTGGATGGCAGCTCGAATTGATAAATCGAGCGTTGTTGCCACAAAATCGAGCGTCGATGATTTGTGACGGGGTGATTTCCATGAGGTAAAAGTTCGGTTCGTTTTTGCCTTTGCACGCCAACAAACGTCGGGTACATTCCTCTTCGTCGACGATTTCGCCCATGTATTCGACGATAAAGTCACCCTCAAAGACATCTTGTTGTAAGAACAATCCATAGCCGCGATTTTCCGTCAGTTGAACTTTCACTTTTGGTTGAGGGAGGTGTTGAAACGGTCGGTTGGAGCAGTCATCGCCACACGGACACACTCTGGTGTCGCACGTGTATCGCGTTTCGCGGTTGACGCAGTCGTGACCACATCCGAGACGGAGTTTTGGCAATAGCTTCGATGTCAGCGATTTTTTCCCTTTCTCTTCGTTGTTGTTGTTGTTGTTATTATTATTATTATTATTTAGAGGATCTTCGAGAGTTTCTGGCGGCGTGGCCGGGCCGTTCTCTTCAATAAATTGTTGTTCTACTTCGGCAGCTGATGCTGTCGACGCCATCTTCATCGCCCGCTCAGTCGTGACGTTCGCCATCATTTCTTCTTTTATCGAATGCGGTATCGGTTGACAGTAACACGCCACCGCCTCGCTCGAATGCACCTGTTTCGGCGCTTGACGACACATCCACCGGTTCCTTCGTAACCGTTCAAACGGCGGCGGATCTCTCGCGCTCATCACGTCGAACGATAACTGAAACGGTTTCTCTTCGATGCCTTCGTCGTCGAACAGCGTTTCTAAAGTAGCCGGTTCGTTCCTTTTCCTTTCCTGTTCTTTTCGCGCGTCGAGTTCCATCTTCGCCGCCGCCGCCGCCGCTGTCTTTTCCTCCCTCCTCTTCACTTCTTCGGAAATCTTCTTTGCTTTTTTCATCTCTTTCTCTTCAGCGGCAGAAGTCTTCTTCGCCTCCGCTTTCTTCCTCTTCCCCGTCGAAGACGCTTTCTTCTTTTCCGTCTTCTTCGCCTTTTTTTCTTCCTCCTCCTCCTCCTCCGGTTCTTCCACCACCGCGATCTTCTTCGTGTGCCATTGTAACCCCCCTCTTTTCACATCCGACGGATCCTCCCCGCTTCTCAAACACTCCCACATCTCCTTCACCGCTTTCTTCAACCCGACCGGTTTCATTTTCTTATCGTACCCTTTCTCGCACCCGTCTCGAAAGGACTCCACATCCACTCTTCGAAACATGCTCCCACTGCGAGGAGGAGGACCAGAAGAAGCGTTCTCGTCCGACTTCTCTAAATACCACATGTACTCGTTCGTCCCGAAAAACTGAATCAATTTCACGCCCTTCGCTTCTAAAAATCCATCCACTTTCTCTCGCACGAATTCCGGCACGTTTCCTTTACACCGAAGGACGTCCACTTCTTGGCACGGCCAAAACGGCGAGCCTTTCACTTTCGCCCACTTGTACCGTTTTTTTTCCGCCAAAATCGCGAGAACACGAATCTCATCGTCGCACGTATCGCTCACATCGTCGGGGTTGTTCTTCTTCGTCTTTGTCTTTCGCGGAGAAGAGGGAGAAGAGATCGTCCGCATCTTTTCAAATTCTTCCCCGACTGCATCATCATCACAATCATCATCGTTAAAATCATCCGGATGTCGCGCGACGACCACGTGCGGAGAAGAGATGCGATTATTAGTGTCGCTCTCATCCTTTTCCTCTCCTTTTTCCTCTTCTTTTTCTTTTTCTTCTTTTTCCTCCATGTTTACGTCGTATTTAAGCGTTCGTAGTGCAGAGAATGCGAGAGATATTATGAGGGAAAAGAAGAACAGATGTTTTGAATTTGAAAAGACCTCGAGGTAAAAAAAACGCCACATCGAAGACGCGCGAATAAGTGTAGGAAGATCATTTTGTCACGAAACGTTCTTTAAACGAGACAATTGATACAGCGAGTGCCCGATGCAGTTCTTTTCCCCACGGGGGTGTCCCGGAGAGCTACACGTACAACTCGTTTTTTTTGTCTACTTTTGCGGTTATGCGTGTACATATCACGTCACGTCTTTTCGGACGAAGCGTGATGCATATCCTTAACCCTCCCTAACGGGGTACTCTCGAACCGGTCGTACTGCTCGATTCGTTCGTTTCTATACGTATTACTATTGTTATTCTTTTTAACGCAATATTCGTCCCTTTTCGTGCCGTGTTTGAGGCAGAAGGTTTGAATAGGGTCCCGGAGCGGCCTGTGGTCGTCGTCCGTGGAGGAGAGTAAAGAGAGACCGAGGAAGACGTCGGAAATCGGGTCGTCGAGCGCGCGGACGGAGACCGGGTAGATGGCGGGCGCGAATTGGCGGATTTCTCTGGCGAGACGTTCGACTAAGCCTGGGATTTTTGCGCAGCCGCCGGTGACGATGACGTTGAGCCACATCAGCGCTTCCACGGTTTGGTCGCGTAAAGAGTCGTTCGCTTCGTCGTGGTGGACGCTTTGAGCGACGAGTTCGGCGATGCCGCACTGATTTAAGCCGATATCAGACGGGTGGAAGAGGATTTCTGGAACCATGAACCGTTCGTTGACTAATACTAACGATTGGGCGTCCGGGGCGAGTTCCATACTTCCCGCACCTTTCGCCGCTTTCTCTTTTTGTTTCTTTAATTTTCTTCTTCGGGTTTGTAAATCGTCGTCTTCGTTGATTTCGGATTCGGAAGACGAGGCGTCGTCGCCGTCGTTCGCCAAGACAGAATCGGCGAGGAAACCTCTGAGCGTGTTCACGCCGTCTGGGAGGACGTACTTAATAGCGATTTTGTTTTCGCGAATCTTCTTTTTCGCCTCTTTCAACGCTTCGTAAATGTCGCCGTTTTCTTGACAATACACCGATTTCAATTTGACGTCCTCGATTAACGCGAATTCATCCATTACGTTCCATTGTCGATACGAGATTAACTCTTTGAGATAATTCGTCAACGCGCGTCCGCCTAAATTCAATCGTTTTACGTGATGGTCGGCGACTCGCCCGTCGAAAACCGGCGACGCGTGCGCGAAGGAGAACCCGACGTCGAGGACGCATCCAGTCATAGCTTCTCGAGCCCATTTGATTCTTTGCTTCTTCGAAGCGCGTACTCTCGGAGGCGCTTTGTTAAAGCCCATATACTCTTTATCTGTGACATCGTCTATCTCCATCATCGCGTTCTCGTTCTTTTCCTCATCATCGTCATCCCCGTTCTCCAAATCCTCGTCTTTCGTCTGCCACAAATGCGCCTTCATCGCGCACAACGCTCCGGATACGAACACCACGCCTTCAAACCCAAACTCCTCCAACACGATCCTATCCATTTCCTGTCTCGACGTGCTAAAATTCATCGGTGGTTCCGTCATGACGAGCCAACATTTTTTCACCTCCGTCTCCGAAACTTTCAACACCTCGTGTATGCAATGCGCCCAAATATCTTTCTGCAACTGCGAATTGGTCAAATACCCTCTATCGATCGGTCGTCGAACGATGAGACCGTTAATATCTGGAATGTCTTTCGAGTCGACACCTATAATCGTCGCTTTCGTGCCTTGCGGGCGGCACGCGCAGTTCGGGACCAACGCCGTCGGGGAACGTTGGCCCGCGAATCCGATTTTAATCGTATCGCCGCCGTTGTCTAGAACGATGATGTTTTTGTGGATGATTGGAGGCATACTTTTAGTATCACACGAAGGCTTTCCTCCTCCTCCTTTTCCTTTTCCTCCTCCGGTAAAGGACGACGTGTTCTTCGAAGCAGTTTTATCGCTCGACATGAGTCTCTCCGCTTCTACTTTCAAACGAAGTTTGTGTGGAGTTTGGAGTTCTTTCATCAAAGTAGGTAATTTTTAGAGCGGGGCGAAGGGCGGAGCGGATGCGGTCGCATATCGTTTAGCAGCGGGTGGGTTCTAATAAATACAATCATTATCTCTCTAGTTGTTCTTGTTCTTGTTCTTCTTGGTTTCCTGGTCGCGAGGAGGAGTTTGGCCCAGACGACTTTGTCGGTTTGCACGAACACATATTCTTAAAGTCTCGGATGTTCCCGAAGCTCCCTTCCGGGCCTAACACCGACAATAAGGCGACGTAAAACGCCAACGAGACGCACAACGCGCAAACCATGGAAATCATGACGATGGTACCGAATTTTTGGAAGAATGTGATGGTGCAGAAGAAGAGGACGCAGGCGGAGGCGAAGGTGGTGAACGCGGCGGAGGCGATGGGGAAAGCCATGCGAGCGAAAGCTTCTCGCGTGCGGTCGACTCGGGTGTGGACGCCTCGTTCGGCGGCGGCGCAATAGGCGTGGCCCATGTGGATGACAAAATCGACGGATAAACCGATGAGGATGCAGAGGCAAATCCCTTCGAGGAATCCGAGCGTCCAGCCTAAGGAAACGACGACGGAAATGGTCGAGGCGAGGATGGTGCCGATGGAGAAGATGGTGAGTATAGTGACAACAATGTTCGCGGTGGAGATCAACGCGATGCCGAGGGCGATACCTAGACACATCAACGTCGCTTCGCGAAAGTTGTCGTTCATATTCTCGACGGTATCGAACCATCGCCAGGCGCCTCGGTCGGTTTGCCATCCGTTTTTAACTCCAGCCGGGGCCGTTTTGAGTTCCTCGTAAATGAAGGATTCCCACGTTTGCCATCGTTTTTTTAATAACGACGTTTCTTCGTTCCATCCAATATCGAGCGAAAACGAAACGACTGTGAGAAGCATTTTCACAGAATCGTAGGATTCCAGAAGTGTTGTGCCGGAACTGTCGTATCTCTCGTTGTACAACGAATCGATCATTTTCTTGTTGTTTTTCAAATAATACGTGCCCCCGTTGTAGCTCGAACTCCAGTCCATGGTCCATCCATAAATGCATCCTATGAAATTTTCCTGCGGTATCGGCAGTGTTTTTCTCTGCGCGCAATTGTCTTTCCAGGCCCACACGCCAGATGCATATTGGGAATTAAAATCGCACGATGAATCATTGATACATTGATCAGTTCCACCTCCCGTGTTGCGATATCGGGAATCGTCGTTTTCGGACGCCCAAGCCGCGTCCATATCTTCTAACCACGACACAAACGTATCCATCCAACACCTCGACTCGTTCCCGTACGCAATCGCCTTGCCTTTTTGACAAAAGTTGTACAACCATGTTTGCGCCTCTGGCGCGGACATGTCAAAAGTCGTATCGATGGCAAAATTCGGCACCGAGGATGGATCGTTGTAGTCGCCGTCGTCTTTCGCTTGCAAACCGAAAACGACGTCCACTTCTATTTGCGATTCGGTGGCGGATTTGAATGAAGAACGCATAACTCGCGAGTATTTCGTCAAAACGTGTTCATCTGGGAGTAACTCGACCGAAGAGTCCGTCGGTAACGATAATTTGGACCCGCCGTAGGACGAGGCGCATCCTAACGCGATGGCGGCAATGACGAGCACGTATCTGAGTTTGTACACGACCGGGAATACGAGCTCTCTAGAGACGTTCTCACTAATTAATCTGCTCTTGTTACCTCTGATACCACCATTCTCGTTTGGTGATTTTTGTTCTTGTCGTTCCTCATCATCATCTTTCGTATCGTCGTCTAAATCTGGTTTCACGCACTGCGGTCGTCTTATTATTTTAGGCATTTCAAAAAATATCGAAAGCATCCACCCGGCCCATTTACTGCCCTCCTCGTATCGCCTTTTTTTCAACTCAATCTTCTTGTCGTGTTGCCATGCCACCGCAGCGGCGAATATGGTCACGTCAAAAATATAATCGAAAACCACCATGCATCCCATAAAAATTGCAAACACGCGCACCGGAGGAATCAACGACCCAGCGGTACTGAAAAATGCACAGGCAGTGGTCGTCGAAGTGAGAAACATGGAATACGTGGCGTCCCAGTAACACATTTTGCTGACATCCTTCGCCGGCGATTTTGGCGGTAGTCGCGCCTTCGCTTGATCCCATTTCGAGAGAAAGACGAAACAATCGTCCGCACCGATGCCGCAGATGACAAACAAACCGATGAAATTCAGAAACGGGAAGAATTTGATCCTCAAAACTGTGTTTAGGAAGAACGTCGCCACCGGGAAGCTCAACACGATTTGCGACACCGCGGCTAACGTTAGAAATAACGAGCCGGTGTGGCAAATAATCATTACCAAGATGATAATAACTGCTCCCGAAGCTAACAGCATATCTCTATACAACTCAATGTCTGTGACGTAGTCGTATAAATCGTTTTGCGACCCGTAAATTGTGTAGAACAAATCGTTGGAGACTTCCAAAACGTTCTTCTTATCGCCTAAATTGACCAAGTATTTCATCGCGTTTTCCATCGAACTTTTCGACCAATCCATGGGTAAATAGCTCCTCGTGGTGACTAAATTTGGGAAATCGCTGGAAAACTTCCCGTTTAGAAACGCGCTGATGTAATACTCGCGCGGCTCAAACGTCACCGCGTCCACAGCATCTTCCGCACCAGGTATTCCCAAATCTGTCGACGTCAATGTCGCGCAAACACCGTTACTATCCGTCGCTAAAACGTCCACGCACGCCAAAACCGCCGTTTTTAAATTCGCGATGACTGTCCCCGATACGGTATTCGTTTCAATCTCTTCGCACGAACTCAACGACAAAACGTGTTTTACCATTTGAGGGTACGAATTCGCGTTATAACATCCCCTCGCGTACATTTGCGTCCCGCTGTCGTCTACCATCGTTTTCGTGTAATACAAAGGCGCTTGATTTTCCAACGACGAATCGCTCAAATAACAGTTTTCCACTTGGTTCGGCGCTGCTCCTCCTCTGCAATAGTTGTTCCAATTCGTTTGTCCCATGATGTTCTCCTCTACTTCGCACATCTTCCGAAATGCCTGCGCGGTAAATAAATCCACCCCTTCGTCGTTCGCCATGAACACTACATCTAAATTCGGGTACATAACATCTCCGTGATACGATAAATCCTCGCACAGAGGATGCGTCGGAAACTCTAAAACGGTCCTGCGAAGAAGCCGACGAGAGGAGTTGGTTTTTGGAGCAGACAGAGCGTTCGCGTTGAGTCTGTACGGGTTCACGTAACACGCGCCGTCGTCGCAACTCCCCGATTCCACGAACGTTTCAAACTGTATGTATCTGTTCGAGATTAAAGTCCCTCGCACGTTCCATCCTGTGAAAAAAGAGGAGAAAAAGAGTAAAAAAGGTCAGCATAAATAAAAATAGGGGAGTCTACTCAAAGAAACAAACGCGCTTCTCGCACGTATACTCAACGTACCTTCCGTGCTCACGCGTATCCCGGTCACTAAAAAAGCGATCGCTGTGAGCGTTATCCCTATCGTAAAAGTCACCGAGGCGATTAAAATCGGCCGCGAGGCGATCCACTCGTCGAAACGTTTCACTCGATTCATTCTCTCGATGTGTGTATCTTTTTTCCGTACGTTCGATGACGACGACGACGACGATACAAATGATGACGACGTTCACGTTGGCAACGAGGAATAAATGCGGGCTTTTGCTGTACTAAATACACGCAATATATATGTATGTATCGTAAAAAAGCGGAGTTCTTCCGGGTGGTTTCGAAGAAAAGAAAACCCGTTATCTCTTCGCCGGGGGTCTTTGTGCTCTCGCGTCGCTTTTTGTGAGACATTTCAAAGGGAAAAAACGGCATAACTTTACACGCAAAGATTTAATTCGTAAACATACACATCCGCTCTCACGAGCGAGCGTCAGAGAGTACGAAGAAGAAGAAGAGAGCAAAACCACCACAGACAAAGCACCGAACAATCATGGACGAAAACGATGCGAGAAGTTCACAAAAAAAAGACTACTACGCCGTCCTCAACCTCCCGAGAGATTGCACCACGGAAGACGTCAAACGGAAATACAAACTTCTCGCGCAAAAAGTCCACCCGGATAAAGCTGTATCGAATACCAACCACGCGGCAAAGAAATCCTTCGCGTTACTACACGAAGCGTACCAAATCTTACACGACGAGGAGAAACGGAAAGTGTACGACATTTACGGCCACGTAGGAGTTGATGACTCGACGCAGAGCAAGGAAATCATGACTTACTCGAAACGGAAAACGACGGAGGAAATGCGAAAGGAATTCGAGTATTTCGAACGACAAAAAGCGAGAGAGCGCGCGGAAAGGAAACACCAACAATCGAGCGGGTACGAGTTTAAATTCAGTTTTGCACACGCGCTAGATGAAAGACTGAGAGCGTCGAGAAGGTTAGCGCGAGGCGGGAAGTCCGTGAGGGAACGATTGAAACGGGTGTTGGGGGACGGCGGCGTCGGCGCGGTGGAAGGGAAAGAAGGCGAGGAGAAACAGAGACAAGCGCTGAGAGCGGTGGAGAAAGCGCTGGGGGATTTCCACGTGGAAGATTTGGGGTTGGATTTTTTGCAAGGGAGCGTGAGCACGTCGATGAGTGCGACTGTGTCGGAGAGTTTGGACGTGTATTGTCAAGCGCAAGCGATGGCGAACGCGGATGGGAGAGGCGCCGGAGTGTTGTTAGTGGGCGCGAGGAAACAGTTGGGGTTGTGGACGAGCGCGGATTGGCACATGCAAATGCCCTCGCAAAGGAACGGTGGGATGGAGATGACTTTGGAGCAGAAATTGACGAATAGGACGACTGGGACGATGACGTGCAAATACGACTTTGTCGGCGTCGGAGGGTCGTCCGCGGGGGAGGAAACAGAGGACGTTGGCACTGGCGTAGGTTTGTCCGTCGGTTTGAAAAGACAGTTGACGCACCACGCGGTTGGTAACATCGATTGGAACGTAGGACCGATACCGGGTATCACGACCGGGTGCAGAGGTAAAGCCGGTGAAAATGGCGCGTGGAAGTTGGATTTAAGCGCGGGTGTGCAGAATTTCGGCTTGACTGGGTCGTATCAGAGAAAAGTCGTCGACGGGTCTTCGGCGAACGCGAGGCGGCATTACCCGAACAGCGCGTTGGCGGAACATACACAAACGAACAAAATTAAGAAATATTCGTTCAAGTTTGGAACGATGGGTATTGAAATTGAAAACGGAACGAACGCCACGTTGAGCGACGACGGCGAAACGAGCATCGGGTGGGGCGTCTGCGTCGGCGTCGAAGGGTGCGTCTTGAAAATCAAATATCGCCAAAGGAATCAACAGTTTGAGTTTCCTATTTTACTCGCCCCGGGTTTGCCGTATTTAACGAGACGAACGGCGATTTTGTGCCTAACCATCCCGAACGCCGTCATTGGCGTCTTAAGAAACGTGTTCATTCTCCCTTTATTGAGACGCAAAAAACGGTTCGAAAAGAAACAAATGCGTTTGCGATACGCGTCTGAAATCGAGGAAAACCGCAAAGACGCGTTGGCGCAACGCGAGCTCGTCGCAAAATCGGCGGAAGAGAAGAGAGTGTTCGAGCGAGAAATAGGCGGATTGGACATTGAAAAAGCCGTGTACGGCTCGTTTGAAAACGTCGAGTGCGACGTGACGAAAAGATCGATGACCTTTCCGGACGAAGAAAAAGAAAAAGATGATCGAAAAAACGACGACGACGAAAGGAAGAAGAAAACGAAACCAAAATCTAGCGAACGAGGACGACAACACAGCGACATCCTCCGAGACGACGACTCTTGGATCGACGTCACCGTAGCCTTACGCCACATGGTCGAACGCTCGCAACTCGAACTCCACGACGGCGTCTCGTACTCCTCTCTTTTGGGTTTCTGCGACGTCGACCCGCTGGAAAAGAAGCACTTAAAAATTCGGTACCGCTACCGCAGAGCGTTGCACGAAACGTGCGTTCCGCAAGACGTCGGCATTCATTTGCCGTACGACGGGCACAGAATTGCCGATTCGTTTCAAACGACAGAAGAAGTAGAAAGAATATCAACAGAAACAGCAATTTCGGAAGAAGAAGGAGAAGGAGAAGACAAAGAGGAAGAAGGAGACGTGTAATGAGATTCCAGCGTTGTTGTATTCATCAAAAGTGTCATCCTTTTCTCTCCTCCTTTTGCTCTTTTTCCTCATTTTTTCCTTTGCAAAATCATCATCGTCATGACGCAAAACAACGACCGAAAAAAGAAGAAGACGACGCGTACTCAGAGCGAAGGCAGAGTAAAGCGTCCTCTGGGAAAGTTAGCGATGCAAGACCAAACGATACGGGCGTTGGAGAGGTGCATTGAGGTGAGAAAACTTTACTAATGTTGTTGTCGTTTTGTGGCGCATTTTTGAGCCGCCAAAAACGGGGAAATCTCTCTTTCGGTATTCGCGCGTTACTGCGCTCGCGTTTGTGACAACGACGACGACGTGAACGAGAATAAAAGCACCGCACGAAACGCTCTTTCTTTGTGTGCTCACTTTCGTTCTCTCTCTCTCTCACTCTCATTAATAAAAACGATAGGAAACGAAACCAGAATCCGGTTCCAACCCCTTGGCAATTCCACCACGAAAATCCTCGGACAAAAACACCTCGCATTCCTTAACCGGGGTACGGAAATTTACACATCTCCCACTCTCCCCGGAAACGCAAAAGGCGTTGAGAGAATGCAAGTATAAAGAGATGACGGCGATACAGAGGGCGACGATCCCACACGCGATGAGCGGGCGAGACGTGTTGGGCGCGGCGAAGACGGGGAGCGGGAAGACGCTTTCGTACGTCGTGCCGAGTTTAGAGAGATTGTATAGGATGAAATGGGGGAAGGACGATGGCGTTGGAGCGATATTTATCAGTCCGACGAGAGAGTTGGCGATGCAGATATTCCAGGAGATTGTGAAGGTTGGGGGGAATCATACGTTTAGCGTAGCTTTACTCATCGGCGGAAAGGATTTGGAGAAGGAAAGGAACGCGGTCAACGCGATGAATTTGTTGTGTTGTACTCCCGGGAGATTGTTGCAACACATGGACGAGACGCCGATGTTTGATTGCACAGGATTGCAAGTGTTGGTTTTAGACGAGGCGGATAGGATATTGGACTTAGGTTTTAAGGAGACTTTAGACGCGGTGTTGGCGAATTTGCCGAAAACGAGGCAGACGTTGTTGTTTAGCGCGACGCAGACGAAAAAAGTGAGCGATTTAGCGCGGTTATCGTTGAAAGATCCAGAATTTTTGAGCGTGCACGCAGAATCGGTGAATGCGACGCCGCCAAAGTTGCAACAGATGTATACGACTTGTAAAGTGGAGAAGAAGATTGAAACGTTGTGGGCGTTTGTGAAGTCGCACCCTACGCAGAAAATTTTGGTGTTTTTCTCCTCGTGTAAACAGGTGAAGTTTATCCACGAAATTTTTCGACGAATGCGACCAGGGATCCCGTTGGCGTGCATTCACGGAAGAATGAAACAAACGAGACGCGAGCACGTGTTTTATCAGTTTTGTAACGCGAGAGAGACGGTTTTATTTGCCACAGACGTGGCGTCGAGAGGGTTGGATTTCCCGGCGGTGGATTGGGTCATCCAATGCGATTGCCCGGAAGACGTGCAGACGTACATTCACAGAGTTGGAAGGACGGCTAGGTACACCGCGAGTGGTAAGGCTTTGATCTTGTTGAACGAAGGCAAAGAAGCGACAACGTTTCCAGAATTGTTGGAGCAAGCAAAAATCCCAATTAAATCTATCAAGATGAACCCAAAATCGAGAGTGAAAGGTATAAGTTCGAGCGTCCAAGGGTTGTTGTCAAAAGATAACGATTTGAAGTATTTATCGCAAAGAGCGTTGGTGTGTTACCTGCGCTCGGTGTTTTTACAGAAGAATAAAGACGTGTTTGACGTTTCCGAGATTGACGTAGAGGCGCTGTCGCAGAGTTTCGGGTTACCGAACGCGCCAAAGGTAAAGTTTTTGAACGCGGCGAGCACCAAGAAGGAGAAGAATAAAGCGAACGATGACAAAAATGGTAACAAAGAAGCTAAGAAAAGTAGAGAACTTTCAGACGACGACGACAACGACGACGACTCGGAAATTTCTTCTGAGCGCTCGGACGATGAGGAGGAGGAGGAGGAGGAGGAGATGGATTCTTCGGGAGGTGAAGAAGATGACGCTTCCTCCTCTTCGTCGTCTGAATCAGAGGAAGAAGACAATTCATCAGATTCAGACTCGGACGAGCGCATGAAAACCTCAGCGGGCGTTCTCAAGCGTACCGGCGGGGGTCGATTCAAATTAAAGGCTGGGGGCGACTCGGACGACGACGACGACGACGCCAACATCGAAGATGACTTTTTACAAGTCCGACGCAAAGACCACGCGTTGGCCGACGACGCCGAGGAAGAGGAGAAAGAATTAGCGATCGCGGCAAACGCAGAGAGTGAAAAGATTCGCCAAAAAGCATTGAAAGGGAAACTCCGTATTGGTAAATCAGGTTCCATAGCTTCCGTAGCTGGCTCAGAAAAACGCATCGTGTTCAAAGAGGACGGCACCGCCTCGAAACCGCTCGAAGCGTTGGGCGAAGACGCTAAATTCTTTGCCAAGAGCACGGCGGCGAACGACGATGCTTTGCGCGAGGCGGTCAAGATGCGCATGAAAAAGGTAGCGGAAGAGCGAAAGACCGCCGATTACGCCGATCGTGGACGCGAAAAAGCGCGATTGCGAGAGATGCGGGCCAAGCGTAAAGTGAAGGATGTCGGCAAAGAAGAGACGAGAGCTTTCTTGGATGTCGGCGGCTCGTCTGGTTCAGATGACGACGACGACGACGATGAAGATGGTTTCGGTGGTCGGAGTGATGACGATGAGGAGGACGAGAAACCGTTCGATGCGCGCGCGTTTAAGTCTGTTAAGCGTTCAGATGCCGCACACGCCGGCATGGGCAGAAGAACAAACTCAGACGACGAGGAAGAAGAAAACATAGAAGAAAAAGCAATGCGTTTATTGAACGAGAAGCTCGGTTAGGAAAGAAGAACAAACGCGGCGCGAAAACCACATTTTTTTAGCGGCATAGTTTTGTGTAGTAAAAGTATAGAGCAGAATAGCATTTACTAACGAAAGGATTATTACGGTCCATTCACGATTGCGTCGAGCGCGCTGTTCACGTCAGAATACTTGAACTGGTACCCTTTCTCCATCGTCTTCTCCGGAACCACTTTTTGCCCGTCCAAAACCACCGTCGCCCCTTCGCCTAACAATACCCTCACCGCCAACCCCGGAGCTGGCAACCAGTTCGGTCTGTTTGTCGCTTTCGCGATCGCTTCACACAGACCGTTCATCGTCGTCGGTTCGGGAGCGACGCCGTTGACCACGCCTTTGAATTTCTTCGGATTCTTCAACGCCATAATCATGATATCCACTAAATCCTCCCTATGAATCCAACTCACCCATTGCGTGCCACTCCCGACTGGACCTCCGGAATACAAATAGAACAAAGGTAAGATTTTCCCCAACGCACCTCCTCCTTTCTCCAACACCACTCCGGTTCTCACCACGGTCACGTTCGTCTTCGCCTTGTTCGCCGCCTTCTCCCACTTCTCGCACAAACTCGCCAAAAAGTCCCCGCCTGGTCCTCTCGCTTCCGTCCACGCCTCGTCCTTCCTCGTCGTCCCGTAATACCCAACCGCAGACGCGCTCACTAAACTCGGTCTCTCTTTTTCCGGCAACTTGTTAATCGCGTCTGCGATTCTCTTCGTGCACCCCAATCGGCTGTTGACGAGCGTCTCTTTATACTTTTTATCCCATCGCGTCGCCACGGGAGCGCCTGCTAAATTCACCACGCCATCGCACCCTCGAATCGCTTCCGTCCACTCTAACTTCCCAGTAATCGTTTCCCATTTGTATACGGAGACGTTTGGATTGAACGCGGATTTCAGACCGAGCGCCAGTCTCGCCCGTACTTTGTTGCTCTTGTTGGTTAACACTCGCACCTTGGTGCCTTCGTTTAACAATTTTTCCGTCAACTTTCTGCCGACGAACCCGGTCGCGCCGGAGATGGCCACCGTTGTTAAAGGTGCGTCTCGTTCATTTCTCTTACTTTTACTCGTCGTCGTAGTAGTACTCGCACTCGTCGTCTCGGTGTTTTTCTCCTCGTCCGCCTTCGCCGCTGATTTCGCTGACGATGACGTGCGACGCATCCGCTTAGTCCGATGCGTCCCCGACGACGACGACGAAGACGACGAAGAAGAAGACGCCAAAAAACGTCCGTGTTTCAAAGTAGTGTTCCTCCTCGCGCGAAGAATCGTTGGCGTGGAAAACGATGCGCCGCTGCTCGACATCATCATCATCATCATCGTAGTATGTAAGTCTCTCTTAAGTCTCGTGTACGCGCACGAAAAGTGGCGATGAGTTTCTTCAGAATTTCCATTCGAATGCTCGCGCAAAAATCACCATCGTCGAACAACGCGGTAAAAGGAAGCACGAGGACTTCCTCGTTCTCGAAAAGACGACGACAAGAAGGACACGCTTTGTCTTTTT
>Ga0255752_10003741_pt1 | contig 15716 bp, 16 predicted proteins | sample 011ome_25_FD_179952 | JGI IMG/M metagenome (GOLD analysis project Ga0255752, IMG submission 179952) | Coastal salt marsh microbial communities from the Groves Creek Marsh, Skidaway Island, Georgia - 011512CT metaG (version 2) | ecosystem: Environmental > Aquatic > Marine > Intertidal zone >...
CAAAGCGGTTGCGAACACCGAACTCTGGGGATTTACCTATGTATGGCATCTGATTATCCTGCTATTTCTGTTGCTCTTATAAATGAAATACCTCTTTCACGAGAGTTAAAATCTGTATCAGAGACCGTTCTATTAGTGTACCAAGTAGCGGAACTACCCGCTGCTTGTCTGGTTGCTACTGTGTAAGTAATTTGAGAAGTCGTAGAGGGTGTATCCATATAGCTGTAAATTGCTGCTTCGGGTGTAGTATCAACGTCACCCCCTGTGACATTAATCATACTGCCCATTAAAATACCAACATTTCTATTTCCTGCTGTAGCATGACCTAACCTTGTTGAATCTCTGTTAAAAAACCAAGTTGAGTTATAAGTAGAGGTTGCGACACTCCATTCCCCAACTACTTGGGCTTCAAGTTTAATGATACTGTTAGTTGATGTAGGAGTGATGTTTACAGACAAATGCGATAATTCTTGGTTAGTATCATCTGCACAAGCGGTGTTGGTTGTGCTTGTGTACTGTGTATATTGCACTTGAATAATACCCCCAGCGGCATACCCACCTGCTCTTATCTTAGTTAACGCCATTTACCTACTCCAAAAAGAGGAAGCCCCACGCATTATGCGTAAGGGCTATCACCAAGTACGTCTGTATCCCACGCTGCTTTTAGTGCTGCAATATCAGATGCATTAGTAATTGCAGATGCTGCTGGGGCATCACGAAGGGCATTTTTCTTAGTAACACTAGCCGCTTGTGCATCGCTATCACCAGCTTCAAGTGCCTTCATGTACACCACGTCTTCTGCTTCAAGCAGAGGTCCACGAACTTCACGGATTTTGTCCTTGAAGATTGCTTTGGCTGCGTCCATATCTTCTGAGATGACACTGCCACTTAATGACCATGCACCACGAAAGTGACGGTCAGAAGGAACGGTAGCCGTAGAAGCATCAATCTGATTCCCGTCCTTATCTACGATGTATGTTGTTGCCATTAGGTTTCTCCTCTTAGGCTGCTAAATCAGTGACGGTTAGTTCTTCAGTTATCTTCCAAGCATTGCGCCACTCCCTAGTGCTTGGTAACTGTTCCTTGCGGCAAATAACCATTTTGGGTTTGTTGCCTGTATTCCATTCCCGCCAAACGTGCTGGGGGCAGTCTTTCATAATCAGGTACTCAATCGCCTGTTCTTCTGTCATGGCTTCTACTGGCTCTGTCTGATGCAACAGATAACCACGAGTATGTTTCTTAAAGTCTGGCTGCGCTTCGTCTTTGGCAAGTTCCCAGTATACCCACACAGGCGGTAGGATGCCACCCTGCAATGCACAAGCCATCCAGTTAGGGTCTGGTACAAGTATCTTAGCGCACTCATCAATGCTGTCTTCGTAGACTACACGGTACTCTGACTGATAGCCTTCTAGGTTTTCTTTTGCCCAGCACAGTCTATCCCATAAGTGTGTGCCTTGAAATTCAGGTGTTTTCATTATGCTAGGTCTCCAGTAATTGTTCCATAATTACCTGTGTCAATCAGTGTATTATCATGTTGTCTAGTTTCAAAACGGTCAGTTGATGTGCCTCTTGCTTGACTACCACAGAAGGTTGTGCTGTTAGACATTAAACTCCTAGCGTGAGCATCAGAGGCAAATGCGTTGGTGTAGTTAATTGTAAAGTCACCTGTCTGACTGTCCGTGACACTACTTATATTAAAACTAACTGATATAACAGGAGTTGCTTGTAGGTATTGAATATAAGCCTTTGCCGCACCTTCAACAACGTACTGCGTATCAACCGACCCTGCGGTGCTGTGTTCCAGCGTATCTGCTACAATCTTTCCAGCCATTATGCGAGGTCTCCTTTAATCTGAGTTGCAATTTGCCCATCAGAAAATGCAGTATTATCTGCAGCAAAACTAAAACATAAAACAGAACCCGTAGTCGTTGTTGTAGTACCAAGAAATCTAGTAGTGCCACCAGTGTTAGACAAATTAGTGCAATAGTTTGCGTTGGCAAAGTCGTTTGTAAAATTTATCGTTTGTTTTCCAGTGTCTGTGTCAGCAATACTTGTAACATTAAAACTGTCTAGGGTAGAGGTTCCATCTGCTGATTGAGTAGACCAAACCTTCGCCAACCCCTGCTGCAAGTTAGTTGTCGTGCTATTACCTTCACCTGTCACAGCAATAGAGCCAGCAGTGCTTGTACCAGTAAGCGTGTTTACAAGAATGGTACTCATGCTAGGTCTCCAAAGGTACTTAAATTATAATCATTGTTAGGGTCTGTTCTAGCACCACTTGCGTTTGTTCCACGATACTCAATAGCTGATGCGCTATTTAAACTATTAACAGCCCCAATTCCTCCTAATGAAGAACCTAAGTCGCAATGTGCGCTAGCTATTGCAGAATAATTCGCACTTGAAAAAGCATTAGTTAAATTTTGTATGCCATCTCCTGTACCTTCATCAGTCCAGCTAGTAGTATTCAGACTTGTTAAAACTGCACTTCCGTCAGCCTCTACTTGTGCAAATGCTTTTGCTGCATGTTGCTTAGTCAGCGTAGCCGCACCGCCACTAGTGTTCTGAATTGTATCTGCCTTCAACGTACTCATAGCGTCACCAATGTACCACCAGACTCAACGGTGAGTGTCACACCGCTGGCTACTGTAAGTGGCCCTGTTACGTTAGCGTTCTCTGTTGCCAGAATGGTTGTGTTTGAACTGAGTGTTTGTGCGTTGGTACGAAAGATACCGCTTGCCTTGAACGTACCCTTGTTTTCTGCTGCAGGTGTTACAGACGCTGCTGACACACCCATGTAGATTACGAAGATGTTACCTGTTCCGCTTGACGGTGCTGCAGTAAAGGTGAGTGTTGTACCGTCTGGCACAGTGAACGCATCAACACTTTCCTGTACGACACCATCTACAGATACGATGATATCTTCCTGAGTTACCGTCTGGTTCAGGGTAAACGTAGTTGTAGACCCATCACCATTAAACTCTTGAGTGGCAGGTCTAGCCTGAAAACTTGCAGTGATAGGATTACCGATTAAAGGCATGGGCTATTCCTTATGTGCTAATTGAGTCAACAACAGAGACCCAAACATCTGCGCTGCTTGCGGTATCACTCTTTACTTTGAGTACATCATTGTTTTGCATTACAACCTTTGCACCGCCATCCAAAAGCTGTAGGGCTGATCCTGCAGGAATTGGTGCTGTCTTTACGATGTAATAGTCGTTTGACCCATCGTTGATAAAGACATCTACATTGATTTGGCTGGTGGTTGTATTAGCAACATTGATACCAACAAGAGCATCATCGGAGTTTGCAGTACGCAGCGTAGAAGCTGACGTGCCTACATTCCTTGCAATGTTTCTTTCAAAATCCTGTGCCATGATTTCTCCTGAATACGAGTTACTTAATTATACCATATTTATGTTTATTTGTCAAGCACTAAAGTGCAATCGCCATAGCCACTGCAAAACCTGCTGTAGCACCTGTTGATAAATTAGTTAGCTGTGAGCCATCTACTGCTGGCAGTCTAGCTGACCCATCCAATACAACCACGTTACCTGCAGATGTACCCGTGTCTGCAACTGCTGCTGTACCCAAACCAAGTGTAGTACGTTGCGCTGATGCATCTGCGTCATCTAACAGTGCTTTACCTGCTGCTGTCAAATCATAAGTAGCAGCCGTGCCTGACCCAGTAAACTGAATACCTTTGTCTGCCGCAGATGTTAGACCGGCAATAGCAGCCAGTTCTGCATCATATGCCTGTACATCACTACCAATAGCTAGGCCAAGTGTAGTACGCTGGGCAGAAGCATCTGCATCATCAAGCAATGCTTTACCAGCAGCAGTAAGGTCATATGTTGCCGCAGTGCCGCTGCCTGTAAACTGAATACCCTTATCAGCAGCGGATGTTAAACCTGCTAGTGCTTGCAGTTCAGCATCTAAACGAGCGTTAGCAACTGTACCACTAAGCTGTGATGCATCAATAGTTTTATTTGTAAGTGTTTGTGAGCCTGTTAGTGTAGCTACAGTAGAGTCAATAGCTATATCATTTGCATTAGCTGTAATACCTGTACCACCAACTACGTTTAATGTAACTGCACCAGTTGTACCACCACCTGTTAAACCATCACCTGCAGTTACAGCAGTAATATCACCCGTAGGAACAGCAGCTACCTGAGAGTCTACATATGCTTTAATGGATTGCTGTGTAGCTAACTGTGTAGCACTATCTGAAGCCATATTATCTTCATCAAGTACCGCAGTACCACTTACTGCAGTATTTAATACAGCAGAAGTCAGCGTTTTGTTAGTCAGCGTCTGTGAGCCTGTAAGCGTAGTTACAGTGCTGTCTATAGCAAAAGTTACTGCATTGCCAGAACCAGACGTATCAATACCTGTACCACCTGTAAATGTCAGTGTTTCACTATCTAGGTCAATAGATAATGCACCACCACTATCTGCTTGGAAATCTAAATCTTCTGCAGTAATTTGTGTGTCTACATAATCTTTGACAGCAGCAGATGTTGGTATTGTTGTGTCATTATCGTTTGAGCCAATACCCTCTGACTCTAATACTATTGTAGCAGCTTTAAAGTTATCTACTTCAATATTAGAAAGGGTATTATTGTCAGCATCAATTGTTTTATTAGTAAGTGTTTTTGTTGTGGCTGCAAGATACGTATCAAATGTATCTACAGTAGTTTGACGCATAGTTCCTGCGTCATTGGTTACGATACCATCTCCACCTGCTACTGCAGTTGTACCGATAGACGTACCACCATCCATCAAGTTTAATTCTGCTGCCGTAGATGTAATAGCTGTACCAGCATAATTGATAGAGTCTACATATGCAACACCATCAATATATAAGTCTTTCCATTCAGCAGATGTGCTACCAATATCACGAGTATCATCTGCATCAGGAATAAGGTCAGCACCTAATGTGCCAGATACAAGAACATTGCCAGACAAAGTAACTGTACCAGCAATGTTAGCTGCACCTGCTAAATGTAGGTCTTTAAATTTAACGGAGGAAGAACCAATATCAATGTCATTATTTGTGACAGGAACAATAACACCATCTTGAAATCTAACCTGCTCAGTTGTAGAGCCAGACACATCAACAAAAACACCAATGCGATTATTGGTATCGTCAACTACAACTTTGTTAATAGGCGTAGCAACACCGGGGTCTCCAATTAAACCAATAACTGGACCTTCAGCCGCAGTGCCATCGTGCTTGTGACCTGTGGTATTACTAAATACATTGACTAGCTGGTTGAACTCGTCATTACTGTCGGCAGCATTGATAATGTCACCATCAGTAAATGAGGACTGTCTAGTATAACCTGCCATTAGCGTCTTGCTCCTACATCAAATTCTAGCTGAAAACCCTTCAGCGAATATGGGGCTGATACACCCCTATCATTAACCCTTAACGCCACAGCAAATCCCGAACCTTCAATCGGTTGCCTGACCAGTGGGTTTGACTGTCCACCGTATGTTGCCGTTCCATATACTGATGTACCATATACAGCCACAACAGTGGCAGTGTCAAACGGATACGCAGCAGGACGTGGTACTTGTGGTGACTCATAGTCATATCTTACAAACAGGTCTGCATTAACAGCAGCTTCAGGTGCATAGTTAATAATTACACGCTGAAAGTTTTTACGAATACCTGCATCGCCTAATGATAAGTCAGGAGACCTGTACTTACCTGTAATGGTATTACCATCAAAGTCATTGCCTTGTTCTTGACGATACACGTAACCATCATATTCACCGTGTAAGACTATTGATTCACCTTGGTCAACAATAAAGTCTGTGCTACTTGGTCTTATTCCACGAATATCAGCAAACTCATAGGTTTGTTTTCTGACTGCTGTAACACCTGTTGTATTAGCACGTGTCGTATTTGCATTAGAAAAGAATATACGATACTGTGTTTTATCAGGTAGAACTACGCTGTCAAATTCATCAACGTCAGTTAGTCCTTCAAACCTTGGCTGTACCTGTCGGCTAATTGTACCAAGTTCAACGTCACCAATCTTCTCTGTACCAGCAACAGTACGTAGTCCATCTGGACCAAGGAAGATAATGTCACCACCAACTTCCTGAATAGTATGTCCGTTAACACAACCTATTTCACGTGTAACAGGTAACACTTGGAAGTCTGCTATAGTATTACCAACTAATTTAAATATACGTTCTTCACAAAATATAAACAGTTGGTCACGAAACGGAAACAGTCCAGTAATATTACTGTCTACATTTATTGTACCTGCACCATTAGCTGTACTAAAATCACTATCCGTAAATGGTGCTGTAAAAGTTATTGCCTGTGGTGTAGCAGACATACCAGCAAAAAATAGTGCGTCTTTAAATCCTACTACAAACTTTGGGTTAGCAGGTGCGCCTGTTGCGTTGAGGTCAGTAACAGTAGTGCCATCATACTTGGTCGCATTATTTGCACCATCGGCCCACACGATAAAATCTGTGCCAGCCAAATTGTAACGGAAGTGTGTATATTTACCAGCACTTGTTCTACCTGTATCAATTTGTGTCCAACTACCTGTTTTGCCAGCTTCGTGTATTTTAGTTCCACGGGCTGCAATAACCTTACCATTGAAGTAAGCAGACATTAGTACCTTTTCACTAGCACTAGCATCCTGTGGTACAATATTACTATTCCACTTTGCGTAGCCAGAAATGCGTCTGTATCCACCTTTAATGTCTGGCTCAAAGTTCTGCAACTCAAGTGCCATACCCGGTTGCATTTCAAAGGTAGATAGGTCTAGTACCAATCCTCCAGAACAGGCAAAGGCGAATGGGCTAAGTCCTGATTCGTCTGCCATGTGTCACCTAAAATGCTGCTATGTTAATGCCGTATCTCTGTGAGTGCGGTATATAAGTTGACCTTATGTAGTCTGCTCTATTTAGCAGTATAGACTGCATATGCTTAATACCTTCTTCAAAACGTGAGAAGTTTATTCCATACTGCTGTGCTTCTCCACGATACTGGTAGGCATATGCGGTAGCACCATCTGCAATTACCTGACGAAATTGTTCAGGTATTGTTGGTACATCTGTTGCTGCAGAAAGAGCAGTAGGCTTGTCAAAATACTCAAACTTTAATTCGTAAGCTGCATCAGGATAAGGATACAAGCCATAGTTATTGTCAGGTGTACGGAATACATAAATAGGTACGCCACCTACACCTGTTGTACTTTCTTGGTCAATAAATCTGTCTACATATTCTTTGTAGTCAAGCACACGTAAAGTTGTACCAGCTACACCAAGAGTATTATCTTTTGATATTCTAAATGTTTCATAATCAACATGCGTTGCTGTAGCAGGAATAGAGTAACGTGTCGTGTTTGCTACAAGTGTTACAGTGCTAGTCGCATGTGAAAAAGGCCAACCAAACTCTCGTTGGTTGACATAGTTGACAGCATCGTTTACTGCGTTTTTACACTGTACTTGAAAACCACGTGCGCCAGACACAAAGTTAGAGGCAGTTAATTCTACCTCATTCATTCTTGCCAGCACTTCGTTTGTCAAGCCTAAGTAATCATATGCCATCGCTAATTCCTAAAAGAGTAAGTGAGGGCAAGTTGCCCTGCCCCCACTAAGTGATTACTTATGCAAGTGTGTCACGGTCTACTTCGTCAGCAGCCATGTCACCTTGGTCACTGATGTCCATCATTACAGCGTAAGCACGTAGCTTACCTGCTGAGAATGACGCACCACTACCTGCCAACAAAAAGTCAATTGTGTCAGAAGAAGTAGATGGTGCTAGTCCATCAATTGAAACCTGCGGAGCGTAATCGCCATCAGATGCACCGTCAATGTCCAGTGCGGCTGCAAACTCATCAACATCACCACCAGTGAAGCCAAGAGCAGCAGTTGCATCTGTACCTGTATTCATAGTTGCAGATTCTACAACTTGAAATCCTGCTGCCATGATTAATGTGTTAGCAGGTACGGTAATTGCCTGAATAGTATCACCGGGAGCAATGCTATTTTTTGTCAGGTCAATTGTGACATCTACGTAGTACGGGTTACGTCCACGCTGTGAGTTCCCTGATTCAGGGTGTAGTACTGCAGTAATGTTAGCCATTTTTCAATACTCCCCTTATACCAAGTTAAACTTAGCGTTAACAAGACCTTCAGGACGCAGAATCTTGCGACCATACATGTGCATACCACGAACAATGTCAGCAAAGCTGTCAGGGTCACGATATGTTTCTGTCTTGTTAATTTGCTCTGCAGTAGCTACTGCTGATGAATGTCCAGCAACAATCACACCATAGTTTGATGCGTTTGTACCACCAGTTGTACCAGAACCAGTACCAATTGATGGCAGATTGTTTGAAACATACACTTGGAAGCCGTGCAAGTTATTTACAACAAGTCCGTTTTGCAGACCAGCACCACCAAAGTCTGAGTTCAGAAGTTTTGAATCTTCATCCTTCAGTACCTCAAGAAATACTGGGTCAACTACAAGCCAACGGCCTTGTGAGTCCACATTTTGCTGGTCTAGCTTACGAGCCATACGAGCAATAATCATTGTTGGGTTAGCGTTGCCTGAACCCGGTACTGCTGATGCACCCGGCAGACGTGGCTGAATGCCAATTGATGAACCTGAAGAGCCGCCAAAATCGTCAGCTTCTAGTTTCATTGTTGACAAAAGTTCGTCAGAACCTGCAGTGCTTACAGCTTTTGAACCATTAACAGTTGTGTTAACAGTGTCAGCTACCCCATGAAGTGCAGACTGCTTAAAACCAGTTAGGTAGCCAAGAACATCTTGGTCAAACTGGTCAGCCAAACGGTACGCAGCACGGTCACTTGCCAATTGCTGGAAGTTTACGTGGCTGTGTGCCTCTTCAATGTCATCAACCTTAAATGCAAAGTAGTTAGCTTTGTCAATTGTCAGGTTGAAATCTTCATCGTCAAGGTCTTGCGGTGTGATTGTTGTACCACGAGCGTAAGACTTGACAGTAATTTCGGGTTCTTTGATAATCTTAACGGAATCACCCATTGCAGCAATCTCACCGAAGTAATCATTGTTAGTGATTGCTTCAGCAACGGCAGACTTGCGGAAAGCAAGCTGCACCTGTTTGCTGTAAATTACAGGTGAAAAATTACCGTTAGGAAGATTACCATACCCACTTGCGGTTGCAAATGCCATGATTTTTCTCCTAATTTAGCATTTTTTCTACAGATGCAAACTCACCAGACTAATCAGAGGCTAATTCATTTGGGTGTGTATCCTAGTAAGGTGGCCGCCCTACTGCTCAACAGGCCAAACTCGTCAGGTAATCCGTAAGCTGTGTTTGTTTGCTGTTATGTGTGGACACATTGCGCTATGCATCCACACTTGGTTACATATAGTTATACACATATATAACTATTTGTCAACACTTTTTTTATCTGGCAGAACCAGACATATCATAGATAAACTTTCCTGTGCGGATAGCTTCCATAATTTCGTCAGAACGCTTCTCATATTCTTGGGCTGACATAGCCTGAACTTGAGATTCTTTTAGATAAGAGGAAGTTTCGTCTGTTTGAGGTGCGCTTCTATTGCCTTTAGTGGACACTGCTTCAGCAGCACCTTTATCTTTTTTAGACTTCTTTTCACTTTTTATTCCTCTATCTGCTTTATACAAGTCAATAGCCCGTGCTGCTGACCTTGCATCATTGTCGTTTTCATAGAGTGCATCTTGTACCCATTTTGGTTGTTCGTCTGCCCAATCATGAAAATCATCACTATCACGAATATCACCAAAGTCAGGATGCAATCTCATTAACTCAGCTTCAGCTTTTTCTTTTGTAGCTGACTGCTGCATTTCATCAATTGCTTTCATTCGCTCTTCTAAAGCAGTAGACTGCTCACGAGCCTTTTTCATTGCAATTGTTTCTACTATGGCAGCTACATCTGGATATGTAGCAGCCCACTCTTCGATATCTTCATCCGACTTAGGTAGCCGCATTTCTTTTTGTGCTGCAGCAGATAGCTGGCTTTTTAAAGCCTCAATTTCTTTTTTAAGTTCTTCTGCTTGTTTTTGTTGGTGTCTACGTAAATCAGAGTAACGCTTTTTAAATGTTTTTTCTTCTGCGTTTGTAGGCTCTTCTTCTTCTTCTGTTTGCTCTACTTGTTCTTCAACTTCACCTGATTGCTCTTTTATAAGCTGTTCTAGTTCCGCTTCTTCACGTTCACGTTTTTCTTTGTTTGTGTATTTACGATTTGCAAATGCAACTTTCTTTTCTGGTTGCATTTCTTCTGCCATAATAGCTTGTTCAGCCATTTCTTTTCTCCTTATGGGGCTAACCGTAGCCAGTGTTGGGGGGTTAGGTAGCCATTGATATGCGGATTATTTTTTAGAAGCTAACCCACTTTGCTTCATCTGTTGGGCAAGACCGCCCTTGTTAAAATCGTATTCATCTTCCATACCAGTAGGTCCACCTGTATATGCACCTGATGTACCAGACGAGTCAGTAGTATACGTGCCACCTTGAGCATCACTAACTTCAAAGCCACCCATGCCACCGCTGTCACCATCATCACCATAGCTGTGACCTGCTGCTCTCATTGCTTGTTCTGCACGTGCTGCATCTTGTCTGGCTTGTTCTTGTCTTGCTTCGTATACAGCTTCATTAATTTCTGCAGCAGATTTACCTGCAGTGTTTATGCCAAATCTTTCTGCTGCAGTTTTAGCTGTTGTTAGCCTTTCCTGACCAATCTCTTTTGCGTATGCAGATGCTATTTGACGTTCAAGAGTTGTTTGTCTTTTAGGCTTTTCTCTTCCTCGTCTATCTGTATATGTAGTTTTAATACCCAGATTACCAGCAGTGGTACGCAAGGTTTCCATAATTTCTGCTTGAGACTTAGTTACTGTTTTAGTTTTTCCATCCTTACCAACTTCTTCTTTGGTATACATGTCTTTCATTTTTTCAGTTACAGATTTAAATGTATCTGCAATCATTTGTTGTTGTAGATTAGAAAGCTGGTCTAAAGAAGTTGTATTTGTATACGAACCGACTTGTCTGCCTGTGTCAAACATTCCAGCAGATGCACCTCTAAATTCATCTAATACACCACCTAATACAGCACCTGCATGTTGTTTATTACCTGCAAAAAAACCCATTCCCTGTGCTGCTTTTTTGCCAGCTTGCCCTAATACACCTGTTACACTTCCTGTAAACAGGCCAGCAATAGCAGGGCCAACATCTTTAGCTTGAGCAAATCCTGCCGCTGCTAAAGCATCTCTTAAACCTTTATTTTCAATTTTGCCACGGTCATAAGCTATACCAGAGGCATCAGTTGTAGAAGGCACAGTTGGTCCACTATCATCATCACCACCTTGCTGCACACCTCTTGTGCTAGGTGTTGTTGTAGTCTCTACCTTTGGTTGTTCTGTTGGCGTATACTCAGACTCACGAACAAAACCTTCTGGTATTTGTGTTACACCCGGAATAAAATTAAGCTGTCTTTTTTCACCAGTTGTTTTATTTACTATTGTAATAACCTCTGCTGCACCTGTTGCACCACCGCCACCACCAGAAACTACATTGCCAAAGGATGGAAGAGTGCCAACATTATAAGTAGGTGTTATTGCCTGTGAAGGTGCTTGGTATTGATACGGTTGAAGTGGTTGTTGCTGCGGTTGCATCATACTTGGTGGAGTATAAGGCTGAGACATTGATTGTGATTGACGTTGACCACCACCCATAAACTGAACGCCTGTAGGTGGCTGCTGTGGAATAAACGCACCTACTTGTGCATTAACTACTCCACCTTCTGCGTATTCTACCATACCATCATCTTCCATGTCAAGGTCATCAATTGTAAATGGTACATCATCAGGAAGTGTAGCTTCTTCAGCATTGCCCATTTGACCCATTGCTTCCATTTTAGCAAGACCTGCTTTTGCTTCATCACGCAACTGCATAATTTTTTCTAGTCCATGAAATCTGACAACATCAGCAGGAAGAACAAATTCACCCTCGCTTAACTGCGCTGGAATATCATCCCGTACCTCTTCTTTCATAGAACCTGTAGGTACATTATTTCCTGATATAGGGTCAACCGAACCACCCTCATCCATGAGTCCACCCTCATTGAATGCACCTTCTACAGGTTCAAATAATTCCATTTGTTTTTTCATAGGTACTGCTCCACCTTTTTTAAATTTATAGCGCACTTCACTATCAAGTGGCGTTCCATCGGATGCTGGTTTGGGTTCTGGTGCTTCGGCTTTTTTCATATAGGTAACACCTTTTGCATACACCCTGTTACCAATCACGGTGGCTACTTCCGCACCTTTAACTGCTTGACCTGTAGCCATATCTACAAATAAATGTGTATTAGCTGGATTAAACCCAATCTCAACTACATCATCATCCATCTCATCAAGAACATTTCTTGTGGGATTGTACTGCCCATTAACAGACATAGCAGGAAACTTACCTGTAGCTTCTTTAACATCTAGTCCTTTTATTTTAGATGCTATGTTTCTGCGTCCTGTTTGATTTACAAAAAAATCTACATTTTCTACAGTGGCAAAAGGCACATAAGACAAAGCTGCGCCACTAGGTTTTTTGTCATGCAACGTCTGCAGTTTATCCAAACCTTTTGGTGCATCTGGTATAGATGAGTTTAGGTTTAGTCGAACTGCAACCTGTTTTCCCTTATCTACAGATTTGTTCATTAACTCTTTGTTCAGACCTACTGTAGCGTTTTTTGCTTTCTCAGTTAGGTCTTTTGCAGTATCTGCTGTATAGTTGGCAAGAAGCGCACCACCCTCAGTGGCAGGGCTAGTTCCTATCTCAAGAGGATTAGCTTGCTTTGCACTTTTTTCTACCGCCTCTTTTCCCGCAAACATAATGTCTTCTTCAGCGTCAGTAAGGGCAAACTCAGGTTTTATAACACGTTCTAATTTTAATGCTTCAGGTTCAACAGGACCAACACCACGAACAAGTGGAGGTGGTAATACCGTAGGGTTTTGGTCGTAAGGTTTAAAAAGTTGTTCGGTTACAGGTTTTTTAAATTCATCAGGAAGTTTTACATAATTTAATGCTGCTGCATCCATAATAGTAGCAGTAAAATCTTCCATAGGATATCTCATATTTAATCTTCTTCGGATTTCGTCTTCTGGCATACCTTCTTTTTTTAGTTTTCTACGTAGCGTAAATCTATTTTCTACCATACGTGCTTCTAGTTCACCATATTTTAAAAAATAATTTGCTGTTGCTTTTCTATCCACCATTTTTAATGCATTAAGTTCACGACTTGAATTTATACTGTCACTTAATGCATTAGAAATTTTTATATTAGAATCAGGCATAGCAGCCATTTGTGTAGCTAATGCTTTATAACTTTGCAGTGTTTCTACATCTATATCATCTATGTCTATATTTTGTTTTTCCCCTATATCGAGAATAAAATTAATTTGCCCGGTAGATAATTTTGAAATACCATCTTCTGTTGTATTATCTATTGTAAAAAAGTTATCTATATCGTCTTCTGATATATTAAATTTTTTATCATCTAATCCTTTAAATGGATTTCTAGGGTCGTAAGGAACATCCTCTATTCGTTTTTTTACAATATCTGAAAAAATATGTTCTAACACCATAGCGGTGTCAACTTGTCTGGCTGGACCTTGACTTGTAAACTCTTTAAACTCTCGATTAGCTTTTCCAAGAAAATGACCAAAAGGTTCAGTTTGTACAATACTATTTTCTAATAATTCTATTTTGTCATCTAGTTGTCTTGAATTACGTATACCTACTTGTGCAAATCCCTCTTCTTCTAATAGAGTAGGAATAAACCTACGTGAGTTTGAGCCTGTTTCAAACCCTGCTCTATGCTGTACGCCATGTTGAACTTCATGAAGAATAGTAGCAAGTTTACCTTCAGTAATTTTTCCGTGAGATTTAAAAGCAGCACCTAGAGTAATAGTATCATTTCTAGGATTATAGGAAGCAATGCCGGGGTCTGATTCATCAAAAAGAACATTTATTTCTTTTATATCATCAGATGTAGTTCTAAAACCAGAATCAGCAGACCTAGCATCTTCTATTTCCGCACGTGACATACTACTTCTGCGTGGCATTTTAAAGCCCATGTCATCTAGCACAGCTTCATCATACGCTTTGTATAATTCATCAAAATCTAGTATATCTGAAAGTGCTAATTCCTGTCCACGGTCAAATGCTTCAGCCATAGATTCTTCTGTAAAAGATTCTTGAAACTCTACAAGTGTTGTATCTATCTCTGTGCGTACTTTTCCATCCACCCCTCTATACGCACCTGTTATGTCGAACATTTCTTCAGGGCTTAAATTAGGATTGCTTTCTTCTAACTCCTCTAATCTTTTAGCTGCTCTTTGTCCTATAGCGGTATCTTCACCCACAATTGTAGGTGTTATGGATGTATCAGGCAAAGCCTCATCAGTTTGTTGTGAAACCGACTTGCCTATGCTTGGTCCAATTAAAGCGGGGGATGCACCATCTATATCATCACCACCAGATGCTGTGCGAAATAGTTCTTTAGCTTCTGCTTTAATTTCATTTATATATTTTGGTGCGGTATCCCCATACTTTTTAATTACATTGGTAACACCTTTTAATACAGACGCTCCACCGGGAATACCAACTATTTCACCAAATAATTCTACACTGTCTCCTTGTAACTCTACACCAGTAATGTATTCAATAAGTTCTTCTGCTTTTTCTCTATCAAGACCAGCTTGTTTTGCGGCATTAAACCCGGACTGCAAACCTGCTATAGTAGGAAACATAACAGCAGCTTTAGGTGGCATCTCAGGAATACTAGACGCAACATCTACAATATCACCAGCACCTAGTATAGGAGAAGCAACGGCACTCACACCCATTCGTGTAAGTGCATCTTTTGTCTGCTCTCCTACCTCTCGTAACCTTTCTTTTGTGACTTTAGGACTGTAACCCTCCATCATCATGTCATCAGGAGAAATAATATCATCCATTTGAGCATTAATGTCACGCATTATTTACTTCATCCCTAAGATACTTTAATTTACGTAATGATGCTATTGCACCCTGCTGTCTATGCACAGTTACCGCATCATCAGACTGCTCTAGTATTTTTTGATGCTGTGCGATAACTATGTCAATATAGTTACTGAATGCTTCCCATTGGCGGTTGTTCCCCACCATCGGCTTGAGGCGGCTGAGTACCTGCTGTCTGTCCATTTGCGCTAAATCCTTGTTCACCCGGAACTGGTGCTTGACCAGTGCCTATTGTTCCACCACCAGCACCTGTTGGGTCTGCTGCATCTGCACCTGCAGGTGGTTGCATACCAGCCTGTTCTTCAGGTAAAGGTGCTTGGAACTGTTTCATCAGTTCTGCTTGAAGTGCTGCTTCACTCATATTGTTGGTAACTTTGTCGGGGTCAAGGTCCATTGACTTTGCAATCTCACTAATAATATATTGAAACTTAGCAAAGGGTGCAAGAGAAGGATTGCTTGCAATTTGCAAGAACTGCATTAGTCTCTGACTACGAACCTCATTAGCCATGAGACTTTCTGTTCCACGTGCCTTAACCTCTAAGTCACCTTTAATTTCTGGGTCAAAGTCAAACTGCATGTTAAAGCGGAAGAAACCTTCTCCAAGAGGGCGAAGAAGATAATCATCTACATTTTTGATAACAGTTTTAATGCTGCCACTAGCT
>Ga0255752_10003744_pt1 | contig 15708 bp, 6 predicted proteins | sample 011ome_25_FD_179952 | JGI IMG/M metagenome (GOLD analysis project Ga0255752, IMG submission 179952) | Coastal salt marsh microbial communities from the Groves Creek Marsh, Skidaway Island, Georgia - 011512CT metaG (version 2) | ecosystem: Environmental > Aquatic > Marine > Intertidal zone > Salt...
TTGTGAATTGCTGTTCAAATTAGCTGATTTTGTCAACTCATTCGCGGTTTCCAATGACTTGACGTCCGCGTGAAGTCGATCCAACATGCTTTCAAGCTCGGTAATTCGAGCATCCTTCGTCAGCAAGACTTTCTCGCGCGTTTTTGCGGCAGACTTGAGATCTTTAAGTTCGCGCTCAAGTTTTGAAATGACACCGCGTAAATCATTCACCTTATCAGAGTCCATTTTCTTGTCCAATTTGGAAATTTCCTCTCTGAGGGCGGCTTCACGTTTTTTGGCCTCGCGTTCAAATTTCTCTTCACGCTTCTTCGACTCAGCTTCGGTTTCCTTAAGTAGCTTTTCGAGCTCACGAATACGCGCGTTCAACCCATCGACGTCCTTCTTGCTCTTCCCTTCGGTATCTAAAGCAGCCTTTTTGAGCTTCGCAATCTCCGCATTCAGTGAAGAAATCTCGTTCTTCTGAGCGTCGATTGTTTTCTGCAGCTCAATATTCTCCTTGCTCTTTTCGTCGGAGTTCATGCCAATACTTGCTTCAGTATCCTTAAGTAGCTTTTCGAGCTCACGAATACGCGCGTTCAACCCATCGACGTCCTTCTTGCTCTTCCCTTCGGTATCTAAAGCAGCCTTTTTGAGCTTCGCAATCTCCGCATTCAGTGAAGAAATCTCGTTCTTCTGAGCGTCGATTGTTTTCTGCAGCTCTTGAGCACGTGCTTTGCCATCCGCGTTTGCTCGCTCGAGCTTACTCTTCAGCGTGGCGACGTCATCGTTCAAGGAGCCTATCGTTTTCTTGTCGTTTTCAGCACGTTTGCCCGCATCAGCCAGCGATCGATTCCCTTCATCCAAGCGCTTGTGCAGCTCAACGATTTCGTTTTCAAGACCTTCCGAGTAACTTGATTTCGTTTGATGCGCAGAAGACTCATATTCATGCACCATCGATTCGAGCGCGTGAATGCGTTTACCGCGAGCCTCGCGCTCCTGGCGCTCAGCTTTTCCCGCCTTTGAAAAGTCGGAAGCCAGGGTAAGGAATCGACGATGCCGGGCTCTAAAACGCAAGAGCGCAACAACCGTTGTCCACCGAAGCACTGCTTTTTCCGAGGTGCTCATCTTTTCAAGATTGCTTAAGTCGTCTCTTAAACGCACAGCCGTTTCCGTCGACTCATCAAGCTTGGCCTGTACGTCGGCAAGTTGAGATGTCAGGGACTTTAACGTGCGCTGCGATACTTCGGTGTATACACGCAACTCATCTTTTTGCGCCTTGCTGAAGTCCTTGGAAACTGCAATCAAACGTTTGTGACGTTCCACGTCTCGCAATTTTCGCACTACGAATGACCAGCGAAGCTCTGCACGCTCCGTAACCATGGCCTTGTGCTCGCGATCTGCGGCAGACAAACGCGCCTTGAGCTGTGCGATCTCATCTTCTAATTTGCTGGAGTAGCTTGTCTTAGTCTCGTGCAGCGATGACTGATAAGCAAGTGCAGTAGCCTCGAGCGCGCTGATTCGCTTTTCGCGTAACTCAAGAGCATCAGCGTGGCTCGCCTTGAGTTTAGCAATGATTTCTAAAAGTTCGTCATTTCGATGCGTAAGCTCCAAGTTATGTCGTTCTGCCTTACTTTGCTCGGCGGCCGTACGTCGCATTATGGACTCTGTACCCTTTTCAGCGATCATAAGAGAGTTGCGTAACGCATCGTTTGCTTGCTTCGTTTCTGAAATACGCGAAGTTGCGTGTGCGGCGTTCACTTCAGTCTGATGCCTGAGCACGTTCATCTCTTCAGTCAAAGAATCAAGTTCGCGCTTCGTATCATCGCGCAATGCCTTCCCTCGATCGAGATCTACCGTGAGCAACGCAACCTTGGCTTGCCATTCTTTAACTTCGTTGCGCTGAACGCCTTGCAGTTGCTTCAATTGACTCGCGTGCTCTGCCAGAGCCACATCGAGAGCGATTTCGAGCTCAGCGACACGAGCTTCGAGCTTAATCTTATCACTAGTGGCGTCAATCGCTTCAAAAGGTTCGGTAACTTGTTTGGCTCGGGTTTTTGCTTCTTCGTCTTCGAGAAGCTTGCATCGTTGCGTCAGCTCACGAATCGTCCTTGTGGAAGACGTCTTATAGTGCTCAGCCGCCTTGTTCGCAGCTTGATACTCCGTGACTGATCTCTGTAACTTCTTTGCCTTGATCTCTAGTCGCTCTATATCTGAAGTTTGTGCGCTCATTACTCCATATGCCTCTCTTAATTTCGCATCATCTGAACTTTGCGCTTGAAGAAGCTCTTTCTCCTTGGTACGGAGCAGGCGACGGTATTGTGCGACTTCTTCATCCTTCTTTTGCTGCAAATGTCTGAGCTGCGCCTCCAATTTGGAAACTGCATCTGCTGACGGTTCAGCGCTGGTTTTATCGTCATTTACAGTCGCAGCTGCAAGTCGCTCCTCGAGTGAACGAAGGGTATCTTGGTCCCTTTTGCGCAAGGTGTACACATCTTGCAGCTCATCAGCAGTACTGGCGAGCTTTGTTGCAAGCGCGTCGTACGCATTTTTCAAACTGTGAGCTCGGATAGTGTTGCGCCACTTCGCCACCGCAAGAGCTGCCTGTCTGTCAGTAAGATCGTGTGACTTCGCTTCTATATCGCGCTCCATGGAATCAATGCGCTCCTCTAATACTTCTATCGCTTGCTCGCGCTCACGCACGTCACGCGCTAAAGCATCACATTTATCGCGTAGCGCGCGGAGGTTGCCCTCTTTTTCGTTCACAATTGACTCGATAGACTTCATTTTTTCTTGTGCCTGCACATCATAAGCATCGATTTTCGATTGCACATCAGTAATCTTTTGAGCGCTCGATTCGTTCACAGCAGCAAGAGAAGCTTCAAGTTCGGCGATCTGTTCCCTCAGGGTGTTCATCACAGTCTTTGAAGATACAATGTATGAGTTATGCTCGCTCACTGCTGACACATGCTCGTTCTTAAGTTTTACGCTTGCTTCTTCAAGATCTTTCAGACTTCTGCGAAGTTCAGCAATGATTTCAGAGTGTCTCACGTTGTCTTGAAGACGCTCATCCTCCTTCGCACGGACATTGACGCGTTCCTCGGCCAAGGTATCCCGAAGTTTGGCAATTGTATCCGAGTTCTCCGTCAGACGTCGCTTGAGTGCGAAGTTCTGCATACGAGACATGAAGTGGGCAAAAGTAAGAGACGTTTTTCTTTCTATGAGAGTCTTCTCAACATCAGGCTCGGCAGTCTCGACATCAAAATGCACGCAGTGTCGATCACTCATACCAGCATCTCTAGTTTTCGCAAGCGCAATCTGTAAATCGTTCTCAACGAGGTTCTTTTGAGCACGAACTGCTTCTTCTCTGGCCTCAGCTTTCGCTAAAAGTCGCATCAGACGAGCGATTTCTCCTCGAAGATTTGCCTTGTCGGCGTCATAAGTCTTACGCTCACGCTTGCGAGCATCCTCAACCTCGCGGACGCGAGTTTGAGCCGATTGCAGCTCCCTCGTGTGCGCCTGAATTGCATCTTTTAGTTTATGCTCAATTATCAAAGTCGACTGGCGCGATTTGTCGAGCTCTGCCTGCATACGAGAAATTTCAGTCTTGAGTAGCGCGCTCGTTCTGTTCAGCTCTTTCCGTGCATCGTCACGCTCAGTAGCAGTCACCTTCAGTTTGGAATTCGACGACTTCAACTCGTTTCTTAAACGAGTGATTTCGTCATCTTTCATCTCGAGTGTCTTCTTTGCTGCTTCGGCGCTTAAAGATGCCTGGTGATGTGCATCCGCCAACTGAGCCGCGAGAGCAGAGTTTGACATCGACGATTTCGTGCTTTCAGTCTTCTCCTGATGCGCGCCCTTCAACTCATCCTCAAGTTTACTGATTCGATCGCGGCACCATTTGTTCTCTTTAGATAACTCCTCAATCTGAGCCTTTAGCTTAGTGTTGGCGTCATCCAACTGATCATATTTACGTTGGGCGTCCAATGCGTCTTGCTTTGCTATGCGCTTTGCGGCATCAATCGCAGCCTCAAGCGTGCGCTCAGCCTTCACGCGCTCAAGCTCCAATTTCTTTGAAAATTCCTGAGCTTGCTTAGCCAACTTGTCGTTCAAATCATCCAATTCTTTTTCAAGTGACATCGTCTTTGCACGCTCGCTTGCGAACGCCGACTTTTCTTTCGATAAGGATTCTTGTAAAGCAGCTAATGATTTTTCAATCTCAGCACGCTTCGAGTTACAGTCAGTGCAATCGCGTTTTTCATTAGCGAGTGCTTTTTCCGCGGTGAGAGCGCGGCGGCGCCATTCTGCAGCAACGTCATTCGGGTCGCCAGTTGGAATGTCAACGCGAAATTGTTCGAGCAGCGCCAGGGGCTCTATACGGAAGCTCAAGCCCATGGGATTGTCGATGCGTTTGATCAAAGGACTTCCACCGTTCGTGACCGATTTTTCCACTACATCCGCCACTTGACTCGGACTAAACGACGCAAATAATCGACTAAATGCATCGCCCTCGTCATCCTTGCCGACTGTTTTTTCCTTTTCCTTGGGCGGTGGAGGTGGTGGCGGAGGAGGAGGAGGAGGAGGAGGAGGTGCTGGCTTTGGCTTTGGCGCTTTAGGCCGCGGTTCCTCCTTTCGACGATCCACGACAGATGCTTCTCCTGTCCGCCCTTCAACCCCGAGTAAAAAACCTTGCACAAACTTCACCGGCGACGCGTTTGATTTCCCCGCGCCCGCCTCACCGCCTTCGATCGACGGCATGTCGCAACCCTCGCCACCGAATCGACACTCTAATATCATACAAACACACACACACACACGCCGTCAGTCATTTACTCTCCATACTCATAAACCTACGCGCAACCACATGCGACACACGACGCGTTCGACGCCTCAATCCACGTCACGTACTCGCCAACCACTCAAACTTGTCCTTGCGCATCGAAGACAACGTATCCTCCGCGCTCCCGCGCGCGGATGTCCACTCATCTCGACCCATCGGTCGCGTCGGCGACGACATCGCGCGTTCGATCGCACCGATCTACGGTTTCACGCCCGTACGATCACTCGCGCGAGCCGAACCCGGGCGTAACACCAACGCGAAATTGAAAATCACACCGAACACCGACTGGCGCGATCGTCGATTCGTCGCGCGCGTGCGTCGCGTGCGTCGTGCGTCGTGCGTCGTCGCTGCTCGCGCAAGTAAGGAGACGTGCGCGAAAGGTATGCGATGCGATACGTCGCGCGAGTGAACCCTTGTCGCGCGCGGCGTGCGCACAGTGTCGTCACGACGACGACGATTTCGCGAATTGCGACAATCGGCCACGATATGTGGAACATTCGAACATCCTATGAGCATACAGTATACGCCATGTCTGTATCTGAGTGGACATCGAGACACGTGCATGTGGGTGACGATGTGCGGAATATGTATGATACATCCAGTTCTCGGACACTCGGATCGTATGATCATACGTATACGGCCTATGTGCGCGTTTTATCTCGATACCCGTCGTCGTCGTCGTCGCCGTCTCGCGGCGACGACACCGCGCGCGACGCCACTGTGCGCGACGACGGTGACGCGCCGAGCGCGCGCGCAGCGTCACGCACGTTTCACGCGCCGTCTTCACGCGCGCGCCTGGGGTGGTTGGTGCGTTCCCACGCCGCGCGAGCGCGCGCGGAAGAGGCGCAGAGAGTCGTTTAGCCGCGGTCCACGTGGCACGCGTTCGCGGCGCGTGTTCGCGCGGCGTGCGCGCGCAGGAGAGTGCGCGACGCGCGGGTGCGCGCGCGGGCGCGTCCAGGGCGAGTGGTTACACGCGCTCGGTGCGTTGAGGGGCGATGACGTCGCGTCAGCGCGCGTCAAAGGAGACCGTGGCGCGTCAGGCGTTGCAAGAATTTGAGCCGCAGATCCAAGAATACGTCGCTCGAGGCGGCGATGCGGGCGTGCGCGGCGTGATTGAGCGTCATTTGATGCGATTGCCGAGACAATATGGGATGGATGTGAGTCATTTAGATGATATACTAGTGCACGCGGAGATTCTTTCGAGGGCAGAGAGGGACACGAAGGATGGGACGACGCGTTCGGGGGTTTGGTGTCACGCGCGCGAGGTCGACGTGAGTAGGGGTGGAGGAGACGGTGTGGATGCGATGGATGACGATGGTGAAGCCATGGATCCGAATGGGATGATGATTATGCGTTCGGGAGATAGGAATGCGTTGCGAGGTCCGACGTTTGGGTCGAGTGTGACGCTGAGCACGATGGGCGACGGGAGCGGCGGCGGGGCGTCGTCGTCGACGGCGAAGGGCACGTACGAGGTTTCGGTGAGCGCCGGGAATAAACCACGTTTGCTTTCTCGCGTATCTGCGGCACTGTTTGAGGTTGGATTGAACATAGCTGAGGCGCACGTCTTTTGCACCGACGATGGTTTTGCGCTCGATATCTTCATCGTTACGGGGTGGAAGCCAAACGACGCGGCGACGCTCACGAAGAGTATTCAAGCATCACTCGATGCAGCTGATTTCGACGATGCGCCAAAATCTAGCGGTGATAACGCTACAGCGACTTCAGAAGGCCGCATGTCGAATCACGCGGGTGGCTCCAACTTAGATGTCATCGCAATAGATGGCGGCGAGTGGGAGCTCACGGAGAAGCAGTTGGTGTTCAACGAAAAAATTGCGAGCGGTGCGTTCGGATTGTTGTATCGAGGAAGTTACTGTGGACAGGAAGTCGCTATCAAAGTGTTGAAGAGTAACGTTTCGGATGGTCCGGTGTCGGACACGTTGCGCGAGTTTGCTCAGGAATTGAACATTCTACGAAGAGTGCACCACAAGAACATTCTTCAACTCATAGGGGCGTTGACGAAGAGCAAGACGTTGTGTTTAGTTACCGAATTCATGCGCGGCGGGAATTTACTGCAATACGTGCAAGAACATGCACCGCTGAAGGTTGCCGACGTCGTGCGATACTCATTAGGTGTGGCGCTCGGTTTGGACTATCTGCATAAGATTAACATCGTCCATCGGGACATCAAGACCGCGAACATGTTGTTGGACGACAACAACGTCGTGAAGATTGCCGACTTTGGTGTCGCCCGCGTTCAAGCGGGTGACGGAGTGACGATGACCGCTGAGACTGGAACGTATCGTTGGATGGCTCCTGAAGTCATCGCCCACCAGTTTTACAATGAAAAATGTGATGTGTACTCGTACGGCATCATGGTTTGGGAACTCGTGAGCGGCGGCGAAGTCCCGTACCCGGGATACACTCCGCTTCAAGCCGCCGTCGGCGTCGTACAACGCGGCTTACGTCCTACGATTTCCCCTGGCTGTAACTCAGTCATCGCGCAAGTCATGCAATACTGCTGGCTCGCCGACATGAACGCCCGCCCCGGATTTGAACAAATAATAGCGCTCCTTAGAAATATCCAAGTTCCGCAAGAGGATCCGGGCAAGCATGGATTTTTTGATCGCTTACGATCCGTCAGTTTCAAGAGCAAAAAGTAACCAGGAAATCATATAGCTCCACGTGCGCAGCGCGCGCACACAGCAGCGTACTTTTAATTTAAACCACACGCGTTAGAAGTCGCCTCACTCGCCGCCGCGCGCGCGTCGCGTCCGACGTCAGCGGGCCATGGCCCAACCCACGCCTCCGCGGCCGCCCGAAAGCACCCTCCTCTTCCGAATCATGAACCCAGAACTCTTCTACACCGTCCCCAAACCCGTGCTCGCCCTCGGTGCCGCCATCGTCGCCGTCGCGTGCGCCAACACCGCGCGCTTAGTGCTCACCGCCGACCCGCGCGGCGCCCTCGCCGGCACCCGCGCCGCCGCCGACGCCGCCGACGACGTCGACGACGACGACGCGTAGCGATGCGCGGCGCCCATCCCCGCGCCGCAGTCGCGACCGCGATCGCGTCGGCGTCGGCGCGGAGCCCAGTAGCCCAGTAGCCCAGTAGCCCAGTAGCGCAAAGGTGTAGCCCAACGTTGGTGCCCCTCATTTCGATGAAAACGACCAATCACAACCAGGAACGATGTCCCACGATGTCCCGCGTTTTAGTGTTACCGAACACCCGAACGACGGCGTTCGGCATTCGCGCGCGCGACGAGCGACGAGCGACGCGCGAGGGACGATCGACGATCGACGATCGACGATCGACGATCATGTCTACCGCGTTGGCGACGACGTCGGTGTTCGCGCCCGTGGCGTCCGCAGGGGATGAGGACGCGTCGCGCGGGGCGATCGTCGGCGCGCATGATGATGCGCGCGGCGGTGGGAATCGCGCGTCGGGGCGTCGTCAGACGACGATGCGCGCGTTGTGGAGCATGGTGCAGGCGTATGCGCTGTTGATCGTGGTGGTGTTGGGGTATAACGCGATCGCGAGCGCGTTTCGGCCGAGCGCGGCGTTGGATTTGAGTCCAGAAGGCATGATGTTGGCGGGCGGCGTGGACCCGTCGGTCGTGGCGCGATCGAATGCGAGTACGTTTCGCGGGAAAACGCAGGCGAAGATGATGCAGGCGCAGATGCAGGCGTCGATGTTGAAGCATACGACGCGTGTGGCGATTCGTGGGTCGTTTAACGGCGCGGTTCGAGTCGCCGCGGGGACGGCGCGAGGCGCGCTGACGGTCGCGGGAGGCGTGATTAATCTCAGCGTGGGTATTCTCGAGCGCGTGGGATTGGGCATTGTTGTTGAGGTCGTGACTGCAGTCGCGTCTACTGCGGGATCGTCGGTGCAGAACGTGGTTTGGTTGGTTGGCTTTACGAGTTCGCCGGCAATTGATTACGGATTACTCCCGCTGTATGAATTCATCATGGATGGACTCGAGCCGTTGTACATAACTTTTGTCACAGGAACGATGGAAAAATTTGAAGACATGACGTTTTCTCTCGAGCAAAATCTCGCGGCGGTGATGCACGAACGCGTGTTGTCGAAAATCCGTTACCCGTTGCATGTGGTGCTGAATCCATTCAAGTGGCCGATGGGAGTGTACGAAACGTTCGTGCGACCGGCGTATGTCTTCGCCGCCTATCCGGAATACTATGACAACGTGCCCGACCCTGTCGCACCTATCGTTAAACGCACGTTTGGTGAACGTTGCAGAGCGAGCGCTTGGGGTGAGTGGACAGCGTGCAGCGTCGAATGCGGACAAGGCTTCAAAACTCGTGTGAATCACTGCGGGAGACGCGAATACGCGCGCTGCTTTGGTACTGGTGTCGTCGGATGTGACGGCACGTGCAATAGCGGTCGTTCCACTGATTGCAACGGTATTTGCGGTGGTAAAGCTGTCGTTGATAAGTGCGGAATGTGCGGCGGCATGAACATTGGACTGGGTTGCGACGGTAAATGTTTCAGCGGCAAGCGCGAAGATATACTCGGCAACTGCTGTGATTCATCATCCATCACATCGAGCGGTATGTGCTCGAATGATTCCAATGCGCCCAGCCATCTCAAAGCTGCGGGCGCTGGCAAGGCTCGTGCGAGCAAGAATGCGCCGCCCAAAAAGAAGGTGTCGTTTGTTCGCCGAATCATCAACCTTTTCAAATTTGTGCTCGTGCTCTTCTTGCGCATCGTGAGTATTATCGTCCAAACCGTTCTATTCGTGATTAAGACGGTGTTGCGCACTGCTTTGTTTGCATTTTCAACGGTATTTTCGGGTGCGATGCTCAAGTTGATTGGCATCTTGACGCTCGGATTTGTCGTTTTAGGAGTCGTCGACAAAAAGGCGCAAGACAGCGTCGCAGCGGCTGTCAAGCAGAACGTCCCGTTCGTCAGCAATGAAGACGTAGATGACAAATCTGACAAAACAAACACCAATGCACCAGCTGATGTGGCCGCTGAAGGGCAAACATTCAAAGAGCGTGTTGAGTCCGCCGTGAAGAAAATCATCGAGCTCTTGAAGCGCTCTGACGAGGTTCCCGGTACGGTGAAGCATTACGTGATATGGTTACTCCGACGCGCACACGTCCGGGCGCAAATGGTAGTGCCATTGATTTTGGCCTTGGTATCAGATGGACACGTTCCAACTGCTGAAGAAGTCATGAAGGCTCGCGAAGAGGCGGAGGATGCCAAGTTGCGCGCCGAGGAGCTCGAGACTGAAATTGCTAGTCTGAAGACCCAAGTACGGAGAACCATGGCATCCGAAGAAGAAAAGAAGCAGGCATTGAACTTAGCCGATCAGGCACGCAAAGAAGCAGAGGAAGAGAAAAAGCGCGCAATCGAGGAGGCTGAAAAAGTGCGCGCTGATCTCGAGCGAACTAAGGCAGAAACCGAAAAGACGCGCGCGGCGGTATCCAAGGATGCCGCCGCGCGACTCGCTGCAGAAAAGGCTCTTTTGGACGCGGAAAATGCACGAAAAGCAGCCGAGCAAGCTCGCCACAACGCCGAGCGCGATTTAGAGCGCGTTAAGACGGATTCAAGCCTCATTCGACAAGGTGCAGAGAAGGAAATTGTGCGCGTGCAGACTGAGCACAAAAAAGCCAAGGAGCGCATCGAGCTCCTGGAGAAAGAAGCGATTCGAGCGCGTGAAGAGGCGGCGCGTCAGGCCAGCGTCGCGAATGACGAAGCAGAGCGCGCGCATGAAAAGGTTCAAACCTTTGAGCGCGCGAATCTTAACACAGTGAACGCGTTGATCAAGAACAAGTCGGCGATGATGGACATGAAAGAGTACGCCGAAAAATTGGTGACGTTTTTCATCAAGCACAACGAGGAGGTCTTCACCGCTGCCAAGGCGCTGGACGTGTCTGAGTACGCGACACATATCGACAAGGGTGATGTTGTTACTGCCGTGGCGTCCAGCGTAGGCACTGGCGGAGAAATACCCAAGGAAGTGTTAGAACAGTTTTCAAGCCTGCGGAAGTACAGAGCTCGGAGAAATTCCGTCCTCGCGTTGGTCAAGATCACGAGGAAGCATCCGTCGATCGATACCCGTCGTCGATGCTGGGAAGCCTTACAGAATCTCGCAAATGGTTCTTTAACCACCGTTTGCGTGCTTATGCGTTGCGAAGCGATGTCAAACGCTATGATTGACATTCTCGAGTGGTCGTGCGGCGCCGCCGACGAAGACGGCTGCCCGTACGAAGCGATGGAATTTCTCCACGCCATGGTGTCAAACAAGTATGTCACGCAAGACAAAACGTTGCGCGAGCAAATTGCCGACCCCGTGCACGCGAGATGCATCTTAGCTGTGCTTAAAACCGTGCCGCACAACCACAGCGTGCAAGGCATGGGTCTCGGCACCATTTGGCAACTCATTCGCATGTCCAAGTACGGCGCCGAAATGCAAGGCGCGCTCCTGGCTGATGGATTGATTCGTCACATCGTCGACACATGCGAGCCTGCGCGCACGAACATCGAGCTCGCACGCGTCACATGTGGCTGCGCTCTCGCATTGGCGTTGAATAACACCTCCGTACAAGACGTCATGTTGCGCGTCGACATGCCCAAACTCTTGGTCGGCATTTTAAGTGCGCACGAGGCGATTGACTTCCGCGGCGAGTTCACCAAGCTCAGTGCGTGGTTGACGAAAAATGCCCGGTAAGCTAATATATAACCATCACACAACAGACTGTACTGTACTTTAATATAATCAATGGCGATATCATATCAGTAAAACCACACGTCGCGCCTCGCGTTGGTGTCAGTGCGCGCCTCGCCTCCTAATCGCGCTGCGCCGCGCGCACACACGTCACACGCGCCGCGACGCTCGCGCGCAACAAGCGCGCGCATATATATATAACCCGTCCACTGTTGCCGCCGTCGACGACGACGACGACGCACGCGCGCGCGCATATCAGTCAACATGATGCGTCGTCACGATGACGCGGTCGATGACGATAAAGACACCCCGCGGCGCTCCGGGACGAAGCTCTGGGGCATCGCGCGCGCGCACTACCACGCCACAGATGATATGTCATCGCCCTCGTCCTCGCGGACGTCTCCGTCGGCGGCGTCATCCGCGTCGAGTCGTCGAAGGTCCGCGGCGCTCGGCGTCGACCGACGAGGCGTCGGCGGCGCGAGCGCCGAGTTTGAGACGCTCATCAGACCTATTTTAGCGCGCATGCCGGTGAAACCCGAACGCGTGAGTGCCGTTGAAGGGCCTCTGATGCAGGTGACGCGGATTGATGATAAGACGCTGGACGTGACGATGACGACATCGTTTCGAGCGCACTTTAGCCACGCGCTCGCGGGACCGGGCGGAGGTGGAGGCGGAGGCGGCGCGGCGCGGGAAGTTTTAGCGTTACCTGATTCCGATGACCGTCGTCATGCTGGTGAATCATCCGATGGTGGAGCGTGGAACGCGACGTCGACGTCGACGTCAACGTCTGGGGTTCAAATTTCAGAAATCGACGTCGGCGAGTTTGTCCCTGGCCGCGGCGGTCGGTATTCGGTGATGACTCCAAATGATAGCTGGCGCGACGACGATGACGGTGAGGAGTCGCGTATTGTACAAAGTAATAATAGACCGTCATCGCCCGCGATTGGGTGGTACGACGATGACGATGGCGACGCTGATAAGCGTGAAAATCAAGTCATGCGAAACGCATTTACGATTTCCCCCGAAGACGTGCGTTTACACGAACGCATCGCGGTCGGTGGGTTTGCTGAGGTGTTTAAAGGCACATGGCAAGGCACCGTTGTGGCCGTGAAGCAGCTTTTAGAACGTACCAAGGAGGTGCAAGCGAAATTAGAACAAGAGGTTGAGGTGCTCGCCAAGTTGAGGCATCCAAACTTGTTATTATTCATGGGGTACTGCGCCGATCCGCCGTTAATTTGCACCGAGTTTATGCGACGGGGAAGTTTACACACGATATTAAAGACTGGGCAAGCGCTAGAGCCGGCGAGGAATTATGCCGTGGCCACGGCGGTGGCGCGAGGGATGTCCTACTTGCACTCGCGCTCGCCGCCGATATTACATTTGGATTTGAAGAGCCCAAACATTCTCGTCGACGATAAGTGGCGGGTGAAAATCGCGGATTTCGGGTTGGCGCGCATGCGACAATCCACGCAAGTCAGCGCCAAGAGCGAATTCCATGGCACCCCCGAGTGGATGGCCCCCGAAATGCTCCGTGCGGAAAACTACGACGAACGCGCAGATACGTATTCATTCGGCGTGGTGTTGTGGGAGCTCATCACCGCGCGCACGCCGTGGGCAGAATTGCATCCGATGCAAGTCGTCGCCGTCGTCGGATACTCCGGGCGCGCGCTCGAGCTCCCCGACGACGTCCCGAACGCCACGCATCCCATCACAGAGCTCATCATCAAGCTCTTCCACCAGTGCGCGGCGCTTAACCGCGACGACCGGCCGATGTTCCCAGTCGTATTAGCCGCGCTCGAGCGCGCCAAAGCCGCGCTCGCGCGTCGCCTCGACGTCCCGAACGCCGCTCAAAAACCGCCGAAACCTTCATCGCACGCGACGCAACCCGCACCGGGCGCTCACCTAGACCCTGATACTACGCCCAATGTCGATGCATTGGGCGTGCACCTCGAATTCGTATCCCTAGCTGAACCAGACGCGACGTAGCCGAGCGTCGCGTGCAACACAAAACCAACACCTCAGCGCCTCACTGCGCGCCGCCCACGTCATGGCTACAACCTCCGCCGTCGCCTCCACGTCGCGGCGGAGCGATACAGACAGCGCATACGTTGCAGGTGCGTGCGTTGCGTCGATGTGCGACGTCGCTCGAGACGCGTTCGCGACGACGCGACGACGATTATGCGCGCGCGGGAAATTATGCGCCGTTTATGAAAAAGTACACACGCGAATTGGGTTTCGACGACGCACGGCGCGGGTAGTGGAGGAACGGGCGCGGTGCGCGCGGGGGCGCGGGCGTGAGGGGTGCGTGCGCGCGTGCGCCTCGCGCCGCGCGCGCGTGCGATGGGTGCGGCGCCGGTGGGCCGGGGGAGCTCGAGCGGGGGATTGAATCTTAAAAGTTGAATGGCGCGCGCGCGCTCTGGAATGTAGACTGACCGATACGTGGCGTGCGCGTTCGCACGTGTGGGACATGAATAGATACGTTACCGATGTATGCAACGTTTGCGGAGGACTTGAGTGGGTTCTTTGGGAAGTGGACGACGACGACGCAGACGCCGTATTTGAAGCGTTTAGGCTCGCCGCCTCGGGAAGGTTCGTCGACGAACTCGCTGGTGCGCGAACCCAAGTGGACGGATGAGACGGATGAGGACGATGCGTCTTTATTTAGCGACCGAGATGAGACGCCAGCGAAGCCCCGGGGACGAGTGAGGCGGCGGTTGAGTATGGAGCAGCCGCGGCGGCAACCGTTGGAGCGCGTGGCTCGGTTAGCGGCGAGGCGCGCGCAGCACATCGCGCGCGCCGTACGCGGGTTTGTGAGCTCGCGCATGGCGTTTGAGAGCTTTAAGATGTTTAAGGTTGTTTCGTTCATGTTGAGTCTGACGTTGAGTACGTTTGAGATTCCAAGACAAATGTTTTTGATTCCGCTCGTCGTCGGGCGTCGACTTCGCGTGGTGCCTCCGTGGGTGTTTGCGATGTTTGAAGCAGATGAACAAAAGCCAAAGGAGGAATTTAAGTTTCCGAAGCTACGATGGAATGCGTTGAAAGTTTGGGAAAATGTAGAGAACGTCGTTCGTACGCAGAGGGAGAAGTTGCAGCGAACCGAGAGCGCCGCGGCGATGGGTGAGACAGAGGAACGTAGAAAGCTCGTCGAGGCGCTCATCGCCGAAGGACGAGCGCACGACAAGGCGTGTGATTCAGAAAAGTCACAGTTGGCGTTTGAGAAGGCGCTTGAACTTCGTCCTGAAGATCCAGTCATCATGGTGTCTCTCAGTAAAGAGTTGAGCGATCGTGTGTTTGACCACGAAATTTTCCACAACAAACCGTTGGCGCGTAAATTCGCAAAGGAAGCGAGCGATTTAGCCGAACGCGCGCTCAAGCACGCGCCGCAAGACACGCAGGCCTACATCGCCCTCGCCGTAGCCAACGCGAGGTTGAGCATGTTCAGCGAGGCGCGCCAAAAGGTTGAGCTCACGCACGTCATTAAAGACAATTTGCGTAAAGCGCTAGAAATGGATCCAAAGAATGACTACGCGTTGCACGTCTTGGCGCGATTGGAACACACAATGTCCAACATCAGTGGGTTTACGCGTTATTTAATCAAGGCTATTTACGGCGCCATAGAGCCTGCGACGATCGAAAACGCTGAAAGGTACTTCAGACAAGCGATTGAAATCAACCCCAAGCGTTTGATTCACAAAGTCGAGCTCGCCAAGTTGTTGTACGAAGTCAAACGCTTTGACGAAGCGAGAGAAGTGCTCATGGATTCGTTAACGTTAGAGATCGAGGACATCAACAGCGTACGAACACGAAAAGATGGCGTTGAATTGCTGAGCAAGCTAGACAACCGCATGCTTCGTTCACCGAGTAGACTAGGATCGATGATGCGCACGCCGAGTAAATCAGCGCTCAAGCGTTCTGGGTCATCCCAGCTGTTTGCGTAAGTCAATCTCGCGTCGAGGAGAACGCGTTGATACTACATATATTTAGCACGCTCGCGCATCGTCGCGCGGGTTCAACACAGATGTAAATGTGCATGTACCATGTAACCACCGCGTTCGCGCGCTCGACGGCGCCCACCTCATGGCTCATAGCTCACCCGCGCACGGCGTCATCCTCACACCCGCTCGCGCGCGGCGCGCCCATAGACATAGCACAAACGGCATGCCCCCAAAGGGTAAAAAGTCCGCCCACGACGCGCGCATGCGCGCG
>Ga0255752_10003747_pt1 | contig 15701 bp, 13 predicted proteins | sample 011ome_25_FD_179952 | JGI IMG/M metagenome (GOLD analysis project Ga0255752, IMG submission 179952) | Coastal salt marsh microbial communities from the Groves Creek Marsh, Skidaway Island, Georgia - 011512CT metaG (version 2) | ecosystem: Environmental > Aquatic > Marine > Intertidal zone >...
CTCCAGATGCAGAGCCCTGACGCCACTCATCAATGGTGACAGCGCGTCGCTCGATTACGTGACCAGCATCCTCTGCGAGCTGCAGGACGGAATCTCTCGTGATGCCCTGGAGAATCGTTTCACTGTGAGGGGTGACCAGAGTTCCATCTTTGTAGACCAGGACCACGTTCATCCCGCCCAGCTCCTCCAAGTAACGTCCTTCCGCGGAGTCCAGGAACATCACCTGTTTGCAGTCGTTCTCAGCAGCCTCAGTTTGGGCAACAAGGGAAGCAGCATAGTTGCCTCCGGCCTTCGCAGCACCCGTTCCACCCTTACCGGCCCGGGAATAATGCGTGGAGAGCCAGATAGATACGGGGCTCACGGTGTCACCAAAGTAGGGGCCTACGGGAGAGGCAATGATGTAGAAGGCGACCTTCTTCGCTGGCCTCACCCCCAGGAATGCCTCCTTGGCGAACATGAACGGTCGAATGTAGAGAGACGTTTCGGGGGCGCTCGGAACCCAGGCTCCATCGGCGGAAATAAGTTCCCTGAGTGCCTGGAGGAAATACTCCACCGGAAGCTCAGGCAATGCCATCCGCCTCGCGGATCGCTGCAAACGAAGAGCATTTTGGTCGGGCCGGAAGGTCCAAATTGAGCCATCTGCATGACGGTATGCCTTCATGCCTTCGAAAATCTCTTGGCCGTAGTGCAGGACAGAAGCAGCAGGGTCAAGGGGAATCGGTCCGTAGGGCTGAACGCGAGGACTATGCCAGCCGCCCTTCTCTGACCAGCAAATATCAACCATGTGGTCCGTGAATACGGTTCCAAAGATAGGGTGTTCGCCGGACTCAGATTCCTCAGGCCTGAACTTGGGGGTTAGAGTTGTCTTCACAGAGAAAAGAAGGGGCTGCCGAAGCGCAGTTGTATTTTCCATCGAATAACCCCTCTACATGTTGAGAAAATATGAGTGAAACAGAACTCAATCCCTTCTATCTTAACTCCAACCTCTTCCGTGTTGACTCAAATCTTCAATCGGTGGGCCTAAGTGAAGGGGGCGGCAACGACGTTCCAAGTGTGTATGAAGTGTCCGCCGGCAACGTGGGAATGGGTATGGTGTTCTTGCGCTTTCGAAGCACATTAGGAAGCCCATCACAGCATCCAACGAGTTTGCATCAATTTACTCGGGCCTCACTGTTGACTCGAGCCGAAAGCTTGCAAAGGTTATAAACAGAGGGTTTTCCAATGTAGTTTTTGCGTTGCAGGATCAAATCCGAATCTCAACCCCCTATCCACGTATGTTTCCGTATGAGGCTCTGACGGAATTCTTGCGTGACCTAAATGTCCCAGTCGTCGTGGCCTCGCTGGGAATCAACGAGAAGTTCAAATTTGAAAGCAGGGCTCGATTTGCTCGCCGGCTCGATTCCCGCCTCATAAATTTCCTCAAATTACTCGGGAAGAGCAGTCCTTTCCTCGGGGTGCGTGGATTCGAAACGGCAAGATTTTTGGAGCAACTTGGAATTGAAAGCGACGTGATTGGCGGCCCGAGTATGTTTCGACGAAGCTTTCAGGAGCTGAAGAACCTCCAAACTGAGCGAGATCGGCTTTGGCGTGGTGCTGAGGGGAGTGGTGGAGTCCTTGCTACCTCGGAGGTTGGAGAGCGCCTTTTGAGGATGGCCAATGCTGTCGTGAGACAAGACATACTTGATTGCGGCTCGACTGTCATTAGAAATCGCAACTATCTCTATCCTCGCAATCCAGAGGAACTGGAGGAGGCCTATAGAGGACAGCGCCTTGCTTTCGGATCGAGAATGCACGGTGCGATAGCGGCACTCAACGAAGGCCTAGCAACTTCAGTCACAAGTTCTGATGCAAGGACCACGGAAATGGCCAAGCTAATCGGACTGAGGCGATTCCATTCCAAGTCTGGCTTGGAACGGCTGACACTCGAAAGACTCTTCAATGAAACTTCTCACGGAATCGACCCAGAGCGCTTTACAACAGCGTCCACAAAATATTGGAACTTTCTTCATCGAGCCGGGCTGATCAAACCAAACCATCGAGAGGCGCCATCGCGGGAACGCGGCGCTAACCTAAGCTAGGCTCATCGGTTGGAAGGGCGCTCGTTTTGGGTTTTTTGACGCAAAGAATGAAGGCGAATGATGAAACAGAATGTATTTGAGAATCTCTTTGTCCTGGAACTCGCAAACAACCATTGGGGCCAGCTCGAGCGTGGAAAAAGAATCATCAGAGACTTTGCCTCGGTAGCCAGACACAACGGGGTGAAGGTTGCAATTAAGCTGCAATTTCGGGATGTGGGCAACTTTATACACAAAGACTTCACGGGTCGAAAAGACGTTCGTTATGTGTGGAAAACGGAGGCGACCCGAATGTCAACCTCTGATTATCGTCAGCTAATCGACGAAATACGACTTACCGGCTGCATGCCGATGGCAACTCCTTTTGATGAAGAGTCGGTTGAGCTATGTGCAAGTTTCGATTTGCCAATCATCAAGATTGCGTCAAGCGACATAAACAGCTGGCCTTTGCTGGAAGCGATCGCCAAGCTTGGCAAACCTGTCATAGTTTCGACAGGGGGCGCAGGAGACCAGGAGACGGACAACGTCGTGAAATTTTTCAGCTCTCGGGATATACCGATTGCCCTCAATCATTGCGTTTCGTTGTACCCGTCTGAGGACCATGAGTTAGAACTCAATCAAATTGAGTACCTCGCGAATCGATACCCCGACCTCGTAATCGGATGGTCAAGTCACGAGCAGTATGACTGGGTGGCATCGATGTTTATCTCCTATGCAAAGGGAGCGCGCACGTGGGAACGGCACATTGACATTGACGATGGTCAATTTGATGTGTCCCCGTATTGCACCACTCCTGAGAAAGCGGACCAATGGTTTAAGGCATTCAAGAAAGCCAGGGAAATGTCGGGCGGTAGCCCAAACACGAAACGCTCGATTCCAAAAAGGGAAGTTGAATACTTGGATGCTCTTGTCCGAGGGGTTTACGCGCGGCGAAAATTGGAACCTGGTTACATATTTTCTTCGCAATCTTTCAGCGAGGATTTCTACCTTGCCGTGCCGCTACAGAAGAATCAACTGTCGGTCAGAGAAATCTTAAATGGGGAGAGACTGCTCCGACCCATTGAGAAAGATGCCGCTCTACTTTCGAACGACATCGATGGTCCTTACGGTGAAGGAGGGGCCCTCCAGGAACAAATTGCATCCAGGGGTCTCTATGTTGCTTCCCCTGACTCAGACACGCCGATAACCTAATTCTTGAAATGAAACCGTCTTCAGTCGATATCACTTCTCCTGCCACATTCGCCGATATTTTGATCGAACTCTTGCTTGAGGAAGGCTACAGTCATTGTTTTTTTGTTCCGGGGGGAAACATTATGCATCTCCTGAACTCAGCAAGAAAGAACATGACCTGCATCCCCTTTGTTCATGAGCACTCCGCGGTGGTCGCGACTGAGTACTTCAACGAATTAAGAGTGGGAAGCGACGCAAGAAAGGCGTTCGCGCTGGTGACCGTAGGTCCTGGAGTCACTAACGCGGTTACTGGAGTAGCAGGCGCGTTCCTTGAAAGCAGGGAGTGCTTAGTTATCGGAGGACAGGTGAAACAGGAAGACCTAAGCCCTCCAGAGCTGCGTCAGCTTGGAATTCAAGAACTCGATGGCGCCCAACTTATGACTCCTGTCTGTAAAGTTTCTCTGAGTATTCGCGGTTTGAAGGACATGTCGGCCTTGCGCGCGGCAGTGAGGAGTGGGTCAACTCCAAGACGCGGACCAGTATTCGTTGAAGTGCCCCTTGACGTTCAGGGTTCGAAAGTCTCAGGTAATCGAAAATCGCGGCTTCCACTGGCTGCCAGGCGCGAGGAACGGACAGGAGACAGTGAGCAATTTGTAAAACTCGTCTGGCACGATATTCAACTGGCAGAACGTCCCGTCTTACTAATCGGAGGCGGTGTTTCCTACGACGTGGCGTGTGCGCTCCATCAAAGCTTGGCTCGACTAGGCATTCCGCTTATGACGACTTGGAACGGCTTTGATCGAATTCCAGACTCCCACCCTAAGTTTGTTGGACGACCAAATAACTGGGGGCAGCGTGCCGCAAACATAATTTTGGCTCAAGCCGATTTGGTTATTGCGGTGGGTACTCGATTAGGGATTCAACAAACCGGTTTCCGTGCCGAAAAATGGACGCTGGCGAAAGTAATCCAGATTGACGTGGACGAGGGAGAGCTGCGGAAACCGCATCCTCAAATCCACCGCGGGGCGACTATTGATGGGGACAGTTTTCTTCGCTTATTAGCTGAGTACGAGGCGGATTTTTCTGACTGGCTGACTTTCTGCCTTGAGGTGAATAAACGGTTGCCCATTGCCGAATCTTCTTTTTCCCAGTCGAACTTCGTCAACCCTGCGAAGTTGATATCTTCGTTGAACTCTCTCCTGACTTCAGGAGATCGAATAGTGCCTGCCAGTAGCGGAAGCGGACAATTCTTACCAATGCAGCAACTCCGGATTCCCCCTAAATGCCGTGTAATCACGAACAAGGGACTAGCCTCCATGGGGTATGGTCTTGCGGGAGCGATTGGTAGCGCATTGGCTGATGACCAAAACCGTACTGTTCTAATCGAGGGAGATGGGAGCTTTGCACAAAACCTACAAGAGCTCGGCACTGTAGCCATTCAGAATTTGCCTATCAAGATAATTCTTCTTTCTAACGACGGATACGCATCCATAAGAGCGACGCAAAAACGACACTTTGACGGAAGCTACATGGGTTGTGACACAGCTACCGGGCTCGGTCTTCCCCACTGGGGCAAGGTGGCAGAGGCTTTTGGAATTCCGCATCAGATTGTCAGTGAAGAGGGGGCTCTCGATGAGGCACTGAGGTTGACCATGTCGGCGCCGGGGCCCCAAATTCTCGTTGTCAGAATAGACCCAGAATACGAATTTGCCCCGAAAGTCGGGAGCTCCATCTCATCAGATGGACGAATTACATCTGACCCTGTGTACGATATGCAACCGAGATTACCTGAGAAAATCGCAGACCAAGTTGTCGCGTTTCCTATTCCGCTCCCACTCACTGTCCTCGATCGGCTGAAATGACTGTTTTTCTTACTGGAGCTAGTGGTGGAATTGGAACCGCCGTGCGGGACGAGTTCGTCTCGAATGGCTGGAACGTGATCTCCCCGACAAGGCTCGAAATGGACCTGAGCGAGGAACAGTCGATTGAAGACTACTGTCAAACACGTACTGATGTGAGTTCCGTCACTGCGGTTGTGAATTGCGCCGGCGTAAATGCTCCAAAACCCATATTCGAGTTCACGCAACTCGACCTCTCCCTACTGTTTCAAGTTAATGTGTTTAGCTCGTTTCACTTGGTGAAAAGCCTGATGGAATCGGGGGCCAAAATAAGGTCGGTCGTTTCAATTAGCTCGTTATATGCAGACAAGAATCGCGTGGGCCGAGCGGCATACAGTATGTCCAAATCCGCCCTAGAGCAATTGACGAAGGCCCTCGGTGCGGAATTCGGCTCTCTAGGCGTCAGATCGAATATCGTCCGCCCCGGCTTCATCGACACAGACCTGACTAGGAGGAACAATTCAGAGTTTGAAATTAGAAAAATCCTTGAAAGTGTGCCGTCCGCGAGACTAGGGCTTCCAAGCGAGGTGGCAAAAGTCGTTTACTTCCTCTCGAGCGACGATGCATCGTACGTCAATGGGGCCATAATAAATGTAGACGGAGGCGCGTCGCTGTGGTAGGTCCTGGAGGGGCTCGTTCCCCAATCGAAATTAGTTCTCATGACGGTTCTTACGCCGTGACATTTGAAAGCTCCAGCGAAGCCCTGAAACGACTTGGTGGTGCAGAGAAAGCTTTGTTCTTCATTGTCGATAGGGCTGTCGCAGAAAAAAACACTAAATTAATTGAAGACATTTCGGCTTTCCAGGTATTACAGGTTGACGCGGTTTCATCTACAAAATCCCTAGAAGGAGTAGCTTCTCTCGCAAGCTGGTTAATTGAGTCAGGGGCTGATAAAGGCGCTCTTCTAGTCGGAATAGGTGGCGGAGCTGTGCAAGACCTGGTCTCTTTTACGGCTCATGTATACAAGCGCGGAGTCCCATGGGGCTTTCTGCCGACAACGCTCCTGTCCCAGGCTGATAGTTGCATCGGTGCAAAAAGCGGAATCAACCTGTTGCCCTATAAGAACCAACTGGGAGCTTTCCATGCGCCAACTTTTGTGAACATTGATTCTGGCCTACTTGAGACGCTTCCGCGCCAAGAGATGGTCTCGGGCTTAGGGGAAATCCTTAAGCTCTCTCTGATTTCTGATTACTCTTTCTTCGACCATTTCGAAGAGGCGTCCTCGAGCGGCCATGTCAAGAGTGATGCTCTCCCGGATCTTGTTCGAAGGTCCCTAGTCGCGAAGAAAACAGTGATTGAGGAGGATGAACGGGAAGAAGGTCCTCGAAAAGTTCTAAACTACGGCCACAGCTTTGGCCACGCCTATGAGGCCCTACTGGGTCACAACGTTCCCCATGGGGTTGCCGTTGCCTGGGGAATTCAGTTGATTAATTTCATTGGTGTGCACGAGGGAGTCACCGACCCTGAAATAAGTCGAAGAGTGTCGGAGGTAGCGAGGCGACTGTTTCCTGGACCCCCTGCATTGGGAGAGAAACAGGGAGATCTAATCAGCCAGTTAAAACTCGACAAAAAGGTCTCGAAAGGATTGATTGACTTTGTCTTCATGAAACGTGAGGGAGACTTCTTGATTAGGCCTACCCAATTAGACGAAAAAATTGACCGCTTCGTCTCAATGTTTGATCATGAGCTCTCCAATCCTAGCTACGCTTGATTTTGGCGGGACGTTCATCAAGGCGTCCCTGTTTTCTGTTTCTGACAGTGCGGAACCCCTAGACTGCGTCAAGTTTCGCTTCCCCTATGAAGTAAGGCAAGAACGCTCTGAAATCTCTTCAAATCCGAATTCCGTGATTGAGATTGCTCTCCGGGCGGTGCGTTCGTTACTCTCTCGAAACAACAATCCCAAACTTGCGGGAGCTTTGGTTTCAGGACAAATGGGGTCATACCTATTTGTAGATAGCGACGGGACTCCAATCACTGGTATCTCTTCATGGCAAAATCAAGTCTCTACCGCCTACTTGGAAAGTGTTCCTAAGAAGCTAAGACAAGACATCTTCCACTTAGGTGGGGATTTTGTCCGTCGGGAGCTCCCTGCTCTGAAGCTGCTCGAATCCCGAGCCGGGCGTAGCGGAAGATTCGAGACTTTGCTGAGTTTCGTCGTAAGAGCCATGACTGGCGGAAGATCGGAAACCATTCACATAACGGATGCTGCTGCAACAGGCATGTTGAACACGTTGGATGGTACTTGGAACGAGGATCTTCTGGGACTGCTTGGGCTTTCGCTCAGCGATCTTCCTCGCGTCACATCTCAGTTTGAAACAGCAGGATTCAGTGAAGAACTTGGGTGTCCTGTATGGGTGGGAGTTGGCGATCACCAAGCGGCCGTAAATTCTTCGAACTCACTCGAAAACGGTGGCATAAATGTAAATATTGGGACAGGCTGCCAGGTGAGCCGAGTTCGTTTGCCAGGGGACGACCGGACACTCCAAATTCGACCTTACTTCCGTGGCACCTTTCTCACGTGTCTGACTCACATTTCATCGGGGCGCTACATCGAAAGGAGCGTAAATGAGTCAACTCAAACTGCCAGCCAGCGTTCGGCCATCTGGAGAGCTCTGGCCTCCAGCGAGGAACTTCATGTACCTGAAATCGTCAGGTATTCGATCTCAGAGGTGGCAAAGGAAATCTCCGCCGCAATTGACACTGTTGATGATGAGAGGGCCTTCCATCCGATTGAGGTGACTGGAGGATTGGGAAAAATCGCGGCGTTACAAAAGGAATTGCGGAAGAAAATGCCTAATCGTCAACTTATATTCCACTCCCACCTTGATTCCACCTCATTAGGCCTAGTCAAGCTTTGGGACCGCTGAGGTTACCATCCTCAGAACGAGTGTCACGAGGAAATTTACCCCTCCCAAATATCAAACGAGGTTCTCGATCAGTCAAAAAACATCACGAGAACTTCGCGAAAATTTGTCCAGAGGTCCTCGCCCTACGCCCCTCGAGAAACTGCCTCACATCGAACCCCACGATTCAATCTGCCTGAGAAGCAAACTACGGTAATCCTCTGATCGGCCCGCTAACGAATCCAGAACCCAGGCGACAGATTCTTGAGGGTCAAGTTTCGCCACCTTCCCGAAGCTACCGGCAAATTTGGTCACATCTAAATCCAAGAAGGAGTCTTCATGGAAACTATCAGGTTCAGCAACTTGGAAGTCGATTTGAAGCTGAAGGCTCTCTCCAATAATGTCAAGCACTCGCTCGACGCTCAAAGACAGATGAGATGGTGTGCTGACATTCCAGCATCCCGTATACCCTTTGTGCGCGGCTTCTTGAAGAATCACGAGATAGGAACCAAGACAGTCAAGAACATGTTGCCACGGCCTAGTGTGTGTGGGGTTCCGAATAAAGAGCGGCTTTGAGTAATCCAGCGCCACGAAGATATCTGAAAAAAGGCGTTCCTGAGCGATATCTCCGGAGCCAATTACGTTACCGGCTCGCACTATGGCTCCTGGTTTAGAACCAGCTCGACCGAGGAATTCTTGGGATAAAATGTCGGCCATCGCCTTCGACGAGCTGTAAGGGTCTTTCCCGCCAAGCGGGTCGGTCTCGACATAGGGGCGATTCAAGCCTTGGTCCAGGTATACCTTGTCAGTGGTAACAATCAACTGAGCAAGAACCGAATCTGTTTTGTCGACAGCCTCAAGCACATTGAGTGTTCCCAGTACATTTGTCTCGTAGGTGTAGCGCGGGTTCCGGTATCCCTCCCGCACAAGGGCCTGGGCTGCCAAATGAATTACATAGTCTGGTTGGGCATGCCGAATCGCCTCAATCGTCTCATCCCTGTTCCTAATGTCGACCCGGAAATCATGGACGAGATCGTTCTCGAGATTGGTCCTGTCAAAGATGCTCCCAGGAAGTGGTTCGAGAGCGAGACCAGAAACATCATGGCCTTGAGCCTTGAGGAGAAAAACCAGCCATGCACCTTTGAATCCCGTGTGCCCGGTAATCAGATAGTGAGCCATGCCTAGCCCCTTGTTCTCACGAACTCGCTAATGGTGTCAACGACAAACTGAAGCATAGGTTCTGTCAACCCGGGGTAAACCCCCACCCAGAAAGTTCTCTCCGTCACAATGTCTGTGTTGGTGAGATCCCCCACCACCCTGAAGTCCACATTCCGGTAGGCGGGTTGACGCGTGAGGTTTCCCCCGAATAGCAAACGAGTGCCAATCTTTCGCTCATCAAGGTGTTGGATGAGCTCTGAGCGGGAGAACTTAAGACCCTCGTCAAGTGTGATCGGGAAGCCAAACCATGACGGCTCGGAATTGTCCGTGGCGCGCGGGAGAATTAGGCCAGACACACCGCTGAGCCCAGCATAAAGAAACTCAAAATTCTCATTCCTCCGCCTGATGAACTCGGGCAACTTTTGCAGCTGTGAAACCCCCAACGCTGCCTGCATGTCCGTCGCTTTGAGGTTGTATCCGACGTGACTGTAGATGTACTTGTGGTCGTACCCCTTGGGGAGGTCGCCTAGCTGCCATTCAAAACGCTTCTTGCAGGTGTTGTCCTTTCCGGTTTCGCAATAACAGTCTCGACCCCAGTCCCTGAAGGACTCCACCTGTTTTCTCACCAAGGGTGAATTGACGAACACCGCCCCTCCTTCGCCGGTGGTGATATGGTGGGCGGGATAGAAACTTACTGTTGCTGTGTCTCCAAAGCTGCCTGTCTTTTTGTCTCTATAGGTCGCACCCAAAGCATCACAAGAGTCCTCCACGAGCCATAGCCCGTGCTTCTCTTTAAGCTCCATCACTATGTCGAGGTCAAAGGGATTTCCCAAAGTATGGGCCATCATGATGCCTTTGGTTTTGGGCGATACTGCTCCACTCAACTGGTCCGCAATGGCGTCATATGTACCCAGCTCAATGTCCACGAGCACCGGCCGCAGACCGTTTTGAATTATGGGATTTACCGTAGTGGGGAAACCTGCAGCAACTGTCAGGATCTCATCCCCTGGCTTAAGGGCTCTCTTTCCGAGCTTTGGGCTTGTTAGTGCACTCAGCGCGACGAGATTGGCACTCGATCCGCTGTTGACAAAGACAGAGTTTCGCACTCCTACAAATTGGGCAAGAGCCTGCTCGAAAGACTTGTGAAACCGACCAGACGTTAGCCAACCATCCAAAGAAGCATCAACGAGATTGACGAAGTCTGTCGGGTCCAGTACCTTTCCTGAAACAGGTATGGCTGAGACACCTGGAATAAATGGCTCGACATTGCCGGTGCGTTCTGCACCAAATTCAACAGTCAGTTCAAGAATTCGTGAGCGCAGATCCTCAAGATTATTCAAGCAATTAGCCCTCCGTACTAAATTCCAGTCTACGGGATTAGCAGGCTTAAGCTACACAAAGGTATGGTGTACCTGTGAAAGTAGCTCTGCTGGCCGGTGGCCTCGGAACCCGCATGCGTGAAGAAACGGAATTTAAGCCGAAACCGATGGTTGAGGTCGGGGGCAAACCCGTTTTGTGGCACATAATGAAGAACTTTGCACATTATGGGCACACAGAGTTCGTTATCTTGGCGGGCTACAAGGCATGGGATATCAAGCAGTATTTCCACAACTACCTCCTAAACAATCAGGATTTCACTGTCGCTTTGGGGGACCCCTCTTCTATTCGCTATCACGGCAAGAACAGCGAAGCTGACTGGTCAGTAACCGTCGTCGATACGGGTTTAGATACACCCACCGGTGGCCGCCTCGTCAAAGCTCGTCGCCACCTCGGCGACTCAACCTTCATGTGCACTTACGGCGATGGCCTTGCCTCGGTCAACGTGTCGAAACTAGTGGAGCTGCATTCACAGGAAGCAACCACGGCGACCGTTACGATTACCCAACCGTTCAGTCGTTTTGGCGTCGTTGATACTTCGGGGACATCTGTCCTGCGCTTTCGCGAGAAACCACAGGTTGAGAGCTCAGTGAGCGTTGGTTATTTTGTTTTTGAACCTGAAATCTTCGACTATCTCGCAGAAGATTCAATTCTTGAAAACGAACCGCTGGATTTCCTCGCACGGCAAGGAGAAATTAGTGCATTTCATCATTCTGGATTCTGGCAACCACTCGACACCTATCGTGAATACCAGGCTTTCAACAAAATGTGGTCCTCAGGCGATGCGCCGTGGAAAACCTGGTCAGACTAGTGAATTATCGATGGCGAAGAGCGTGAACCACGTTGGCGATTTGTTCATCAACCTCCATCGCAACTAGGTTAGCTTCTCGAATACCTTGAACCCATGACTCGTTGTCAGAAGAGTAGTCATCCGGGTCTTTAGAGTCGCGGGCAAGATGCTCAAGAATTACCTTCGCACCAGGAATTTGTTTCGCAACTTTCTGGGCGATTTCAACCATCTCGAATTTCTCACCTCCACTTTCCAGCAAGGTGTAAGAATGATTGTGAGCCAAGTGCAACCCAACTGCCAATAATTCCTCAACAGCGCAGTAGCGGCGGTAGACCATTCGATCGGCGCTCACCCTTATGTTTCCGCTGTCGATGCCTTGCCTTATGAATGAAGACAATGCGTACTGATCGGGTTCTCTGACAAATCCTCCACTCACGCTCCAAGCTCGTAAAACGCCCAAATTAGCGCTTGTAGCTCTCAGTGCATCCCCAAGTGCAAGCTCAATCCTTCTTTTCCCCTCGCCATAGGGATCGAGCTTCGGCTGGACCGCAGCCCCGCTAGAAATTGTCAAAACGGTTTTCACACTTTTCAATGTTGCAGCCCAGACTAAGCGTTCAGCCAGCACCTCATTTCGAGCGCGGTACTCTGCAACCCCAAGTTCTGAAATCCAATTCCGCGTCAAATAGGCGAAATCTAAAACCAAGTCCGGTGAGAATCCCTCAAGGTCCTGCTCGTCCCACTCATGAACAGTAAGTGTTCTCTCGCCCAACTGCACATCACGGCGACGAGATCCCACAAGATAAAAGGCGGCATTTGACAAGAACGATAGTTCGAGGGCAGTTCTACCAAACCAACCGGTAGGCCCGAGGACCAAGATCCGCGAGTAATTCGAAATGGTCCGATTCCAGCAATCCAAGGCGTGAGGAGATACTCTTACCGCATTCACGTGCTTTGAGCCTCCCAGTTCATTTTGCTCCGCCGATCGACTCGGAAGTCTGAGGAGCAAATTTCAACATTCCATTCTCACCCGCGGATTCAGCCCAGAGGAGCCAACCAGGTTTGCTAATCGAGGCTGTGCGTCTACTCGATCTTCTGCACCAGCACTGGCGACAAACTGTCACGTCTTTTCTCACCCATCTCTAGTTACCGCGTTCCTTATTTCTTCGCCAATCTCAGAAGTAGTTAGATGCAGCTTCTGACTACTTCGCACTGAAAAAACATTTCTTGCAGCATCGGTAATCTGATTTGCGATACTCGAGTACTCGAGGAAGTCCATCATGAGAGCGACGGACAGTATGGCTGCCGTGGGATCAGCTTTTCCTAACCCCGCAATGTCCGGCGCTGAGCCGTGCACTGGTTCAAACATGCTTGGGAACAAACCGCTGGGGTTGAGGTTCGCAGACGCGGCCATCCCAATGCCACCACCTACCGCGCCCGCGAGATCCGTGATGATGTCACCAAAGAGGTTGTCTGTGACGATGACGTCAAATCTCGACGGATCGGTGACCATGAAGATTGTTGCGGCGTCAATGTGGAGGTAATTCACTTCGACACCGGGATAGTCGGCCTGGACTTCCCGAACAACGCGAGACCACAAGCTCCCGGCGTAGACGAGCACATTGGTCTTATGGACGAGGGTCAGTTTCTTACGCCTGCTCATTGCTGTGTCGAACGCAAAACGAACAACCCTTCGGACGCCGTGGGCAGTGTTCACCGACACTTCCGTCGCGATTTCCTCCGGTGTTCCGGTTCGCAATGAACCACCATTACCTACATAGGGCCCCTCAGTGCCTTCTCTCACGACAACAAAGTCAATGACCCCAGGGTTTGACAGTGGGGATTCGACTCCCGGAAGCAGGACAGTCGGGCGGAGGTTCACATAGTGGTCAAAGGCGAAGCGCAGCTTCAGCAATAACCCTCGCTCGATAAGTCCACCTTGAAGTTTAGGATCCCGCGGATCGCCACCAACAGCTCCCAACAAGATTGCATCATGGGCCGAAAGTTTGGTGAGGGTCTCGTCAGAGAGGATCTCTCCAGTCTCCAGATAGTGATTGGCTCCCAGCGCGTAAGTGGTCACCTGAACATCGAGAACCCCAGCAGAGACCGTTTTCAGAGTTTCCAGGGCCTCTGTTGTTACTTCAGGCCCAATGCCATCGCCAGGGATTACCGCGAGATTCAGTGACTGCGTCATGGCACCAGCCTAGAGCTCGATGCCAGATTCCACAGAAGCACGCTGGTCATGAATAAACCACAGAGCCTCCGCGACTGCGCTCGCATCCGCCAGTCGATATGGGGCGATTGTCTCGCCTCCACCCACCCGGATTCCGACATCCTGGGCTCCCAAGACAGCAAAGCCATCCTCATCGGTTCGATCATCCCCAGCGAAAAGAACTGCAGAAGGTCGAAATCGTCGCCTGATCTCATCAATCCCATCGCCCTTGGTTGCCTCTTTGATGGAGCACTCCACAATCCCGTGACCTGTCCGCACGACCAAATCTCCACCCCACGCATCACACACGCGGTGGGCAGCTGATTCAGCATCTCGTGCCACCGATTCCGCCACTCCCCTGGTGTGCAGAGCTAAACCAAAAGGCTTGTGTTCCAGCCTGGTACCTGGGTGAGCTGTCACTACCGAGTCAAAAGCCTCAGTCAAATCATCCGGAACTAACCATGGGGTCTCATAGTGTGTAACCTCTCCCGGGGACAGCACTTCAATTCCGTGAGATCCCACGAGAAACCACTGCTGCAACGGGTCTGCGACTCTTTTCACACTGTCGATCGCCCGGCCAGTGACAATGGCTATAGTGACGCCCGACTGAGAAGTCAGCTTCTCCAGGGCCTGGCGAGCGGGCGTAATCATGCGAGAAGCCTCTGGGTCATCGACCAGGGGTGCGAGAGTGCCATCGAAATCGAGGGCAATCAAAATTTTCTCCTGAGAAGCGAAAGCCGCGAGAGCTTCACGCAGGTCAGAAGAAATGGCCTCAGACATTACAAGTCGATGATGTCGATGTGCGCCATGGTGGTCGCTGCAATTTCTTTGGCGACTTCCTGAAGGAGCTCATCAGGGACTCTGGAGTCCACGGTCAATACACTGAGCGCTTTGCCACCCTCGGTGTCACGGGCGATTTGCATCCCCGCAATGTTGATGTTCGCATCGCCGAAAGCTCGGCCATAGATGGCCACGATTCCAGGTCGGTCCTCATACATCATCACGATGTGATGCTCAGCAAGAGGAACTTCGACGTCATATCCTTTGACCTCGACAAGTTTTTCCGCCTGCTTGGCGCCGGTGAGCGTCGCGGATGCCGACACCGTCCGGCCATCTCCCAGTACACCTTTGATGCTGAGAAGGTTGCGGTACTCATCGCTCTGTGGATCAGTCGACATCGACACCGCGACACCTCGGGCTTCAGCCAAGAGCGGAGCATTCACATAACTGACCTGCTCGCTCACGATCCTCGAGAAGATACCCTTCAGTGCGGCAAGCTTCAGTGCGCTCACATCGTGTTCGACAATTTCGCCGCGAATCTCCACGTGAATGCTCGTGATGCTGGCGTCACACAGACCCACAAAGACTTGACCCAGTTTTTCCATCAGCGGAATACCAGGACGAACGGAGGGATCAATGACTCCACCGGCAACGTTCACAGCGTCGGGGACAAGTTCGCCCTCAAGTGCCAGCTTGACCGAGCGTGCAACGGATATTCCGGCTTTTTCTTGAGCTTCCTCTGTCGAAGCACCCAGGTGAGGTGTCACGACAATATTGGGCAGACCTAACAAGGGGGAGTCTTTCGGGGGCTCCGACACAAACACATCGATACCAGCACCGGCAATCCAACCTTCAGATAAAGCCGTGTGGAGGGCAGCCTCATCGATAATGCCTCCGCGAGAGGCATTCACGATGCGAAGCGTCGGCTTCGCTTTCTTGAGCTCGTCGATACCGATCATCCCGGTCGTCTCGGGGGTCTTCGGGATGTGGATCGAAATGAAATCACTCTGCTCGATGAGGTCATCAAGCGTGGTGAGGGTGATACCCATCTGACTTGCCCGTGCAGGCTGGACATAGGGGTCAAATCCGATGAGGCGAACACCAAAGCCGGCAAGACGCTCCGCCAAGAGAGCGCCGATGCGACCCAGACCAATGACTCCGATGGTCTTGTCGAAAAGTTCAACACCGGTAAAGGAGGAGCGTTTCCATTCGCCAGCGGCGAGCGATGCGTGGGCGCGAGGAATATGGCGAGCAAGAGACAAGATGTGGGCAATGGCGAGCTCGGCAGCGCTCACGATGTTCGAGGTGGGTGCATTGACCACCATGACACCAGCCTCAGTGGCTGCCTTGATGTCAACGTTGTCAAGCCCTACACCAGCTCGAGCAATCACCTTCAGGTTC
>Ga0255752_10003757_pt1 | contig 15676 bp, 14 predicted proteins | sample 011ome_25_FD_179952 | JGI IMG/M metagenome (GOLD analysis project Ga0255752, IMG submission 179952) | Coastal salt marsh microbial communities from the Groves Creek Marsh, Skidaway Island, Georgia - 011512CT metaG (version 2) | ecosystem: Environmental > Aquatic > Marine > Intertidal zone >...
TGGACTTGCCATGTGTGTTTCCATCAAAGTGAACGTGACAGAGTGTAGCGAGCGACAGATACAGAGTTACAACTGTGCATAGAAATTTTGAAATTTTGTAACCTGCAACGGGTGGGCGTCGCTAAATCTCAGACAACATCAACGTTTTATCGATGTATATTACATATTGTGATTATACTCAAGACCAGCATTTACGAATAAATCATACAATAATGATAGTTCGTACCAACGTTGGTATAATATATCAATTGGTATTAGTAGTAAACCATTCATTTGACCATTCAAGAGGAGAATACAATTTTCTGAAAACCGTAGCAGGTGCGACTGAACATATGTTCCGTTGTGGAACGCAGCGAGTGAACTCGGGAGGCACATTGAGCTCTCTGCGATTACGTGACAGTAGTTACGTGACGCGATAGGATGGTGGGAGAGAGTTGTTTTGATATTAAAAAGGTAACAGTTATTTTACTATGTTATCATATCAGATACATTACTTGTCCTGTAGTGGAACGCCGTCGCTGTTTGGTCGTGGTCAATTTGTACAGATACTTGTGCAATCTGTAGAAATAGCCTGCACGAACCCAGTATAGAGTATCAAGCCAATCCAATCGTTGCGTCGGAGGAAGGACTCAGTATTGCGTGGGGCAATTGTGGTCATGTTTTTCATCTCGACTGTATCTCGAAATGGCTAAGAACTAGAAGTAACTGTCCGCTCTGTGTACGTCTTTTGGTCACTCTTTTTTGGGAGTTCTGAATCTTTTGTTGCAGAATAAAGAGTGGGAGTTTGCGAAAATGGAGAAGGTAAACAACTTGACTGTATTTTTCTTTCTATAAATAATTTTTCATCTCGCAATAGATCCAAGTACCGGTGTTGGCAACTTAAAAAGCACTTGACATGCGGATGTATACGCAACAGACTAAAAATAGTATGGGATGTGACTCTTTTGCAAACCTATTCTACGAACGTGATGTTTCGCGCTTCATCTAGCACCCAAACATCTAAGGCGCTATATTCTTCCAAGCACGCGTCGAGGACCTATTCGTAAGTGAATAAAATATGTCAAAGTTCTCCTTCGCAATTTATGACATAGTCACCTCTCTTGAGTGCCCTTTAGCCAATATGAGCTTGGCTGCTTCGATGTAACTGATGCACAAATTGTCACTGTTTTCGGCCAATTCACGTAAAATCTATCAAATATGTCGTCAATTCATCAAACGTAGCAAAGTCTGTGACTCACCTTGTAAACAGTTGTGATTTGATCTTCATTCCGTTGTACGTCTTTGGTTGTTAAACTCATCTGGGTAAAGCGCATATAAAATCAAATTCTTTCGCTTTGAAGATATGAACCAACAAACCTTCGACATCTTCATCAGCCTCAGCGCCTCATTTACATCTTGCTCAGTAACCTAAACTCGTTTAGTGTTGCGTTGTTCAATCATAAACATGTGCTATATGATACCTGGTTGGACCATCCTAGGCGTGCAAGAGCCTCCGCTAATCTCAATATTGATAGAAGTGTTCTTGCCGTTGTGTAGCCCTATCAAAACAAGATGAATATTTTCCTTTCGACGGATTCCTCACTTACTGTGGCGTGCTGGGCTGCACGTGATTCATCCAGGCGCATTTCTGTATATGCAGTAGCAACATATTCCGTAAGATCCTCAGGAACATATGGTTGAAAATCTTGAGATAAAGCAACGTAAACGCGTAACTCATCCATGCTCATGTGTGTGGCGCCGGTACTCTATTCAAACGTTAATTTGGTCAGATTCAGACATCAGAAGTGTTATTTTACCGGTGGCTTCCCACATTTGTGTACATGAAGAACGTGGTGAGCCAAAGCGATATCGTTTTCGATATCAGCAGTGTCAAGAATTAGCCAAAGTAAATCGAATCTGCTCAATAACGATGCTGGTAAATTGATGTTTTCTTGCGGTGTCGCAGATAGCTTATATCGCCCAAAAGCCGGATTCGCTGCAGCCAGCACTGCCGTTCGTGCATTCAACGTCGTTGTAATACCCGCCTAAAAAAGCTAATCATTCAATGACAGTAGATTATTACGTCACGAACCTTGGCAATACTAACTGTCTGTTGTTCCATCACTTCATGTATTGCAGTTCGGTCACCTTCATCCATCTTGTCAAACTCATCAATGCAACAGATACCGTTATCAGCAAGTACAAGTGCGCCACCCTCGAGAATCATTTCCCCGGTAATTGTATCTCTTTGAACTGCAGCAGTTAGTCCAACTCCACTACTTCCTCGTCCAGTTGTATAGACGCCTCTATGCTCCATGGATCAAATATTAAGCGCACACACATATTGAACATTTTACCTTGGTGCAAGCTGTACCATATGTTTCAGCAGTTGTGATTTCGCGACCCCTGGATCGCCCATCAAGCACATGTGGATATCACCACGTATAGAAACACCATCTGCCAATTTCCTCGAGACGCCTGCGCACAAGAGCAAAAGAAGAGCCTTCTTGACATCAACGTGACCAAATATTTCTGGTGCAATGGACTCTGCTAAGCGTGAATACACATCACGCTGCTGTCTGTAACTTTTAACCTTTTCCAAGACATCTTTCTCAACTTTTCGATTAATCGCTCGAGTTTTATGTTTGCGTATTGTCATCAGATCGATAAAAGTTGATGCCAAGAGTGTATTTTGCTTCGCCTGCCAATCAAGTTCAAAGGAAATAAAGAATAGTTTTGGACACACGTACTCTTAGTCCGTTCGGCGTGGGTAAGAAAATTCCACACACGTCTACAATATTACCAGGCCTGCGATACGATTTGATTTCTGCTTCAACGAATCCTAAACTAAAGCGATACCCGAGTGTTTGTATCAAATGTCCTTTGAGGTGCACAGTGAGCGACCGAGGTGTGTGTCCGATAGGTACATCTTCAGACAGTTCTTGAATTTTGGCTTCCTAGAAGAGAATTAGAACTCGTGCGGTATGCAATGTGCTCACTATACCTGAAAGCCTACGAACTTTGAAGCTCTCGTTTCGAGTACGAGGTTACCTGTAAGAATAATCAAGTTTGGTGAGATAAAACAGCGCGCCGTATTGTACCAGCAGAGCCCACTTTACAAGATTTCGATGGGCAAATAAATAATGGAGAAAAACTCTCTCCATAAACCTCCTAGGTGAAGCGCATAAACCTCTATTCCGGGATACAAGTCGTAAATAGAACCTGATAAAATTCAGCAGTGCAAGTTTCACAGGTAAAACAAGCTACTTCCATGAGTGGCTTGACATCACTTATGCGTGTACAAATACCCTAAATCCCGTGTTAAAATGCGATAAGTTGCAAATACGTGACTAGTAACCTTGAAATTCACCAATCGCCCAATACTTGAAGAACGGATTTCTCTGAGTTTCATGGCAGGGTCTGAACTTCCAGAACTGAATACCACTCTAAATGTTCGCTTCAGCGAGGCTGGGACCGTCGAATGTATTGAATTGACGCTCGTGTTTTGATTCTCCTAAAAGTGCCTTAGTTAATAATGTTTGTCGACGCCAATTCGAACTTACAGGTTCTCGGACAACAACTCCCTCCGGGGACACCAGCCCGAATTGGAGTAAGAGGGCGTCTACAACTTCTGCAAACATGTCAACGTATCTGCGGGTGTTGTTCTTGATGTTAGATATCAAATTCTTGAACTCGTCATCATCTTTGAACTAAGTCACAGGCTGTCAAACTACATAGTTGTGTATAGTTGCTTGGTAATTTTCACCTGCTGCAGGTCTCCTAGACTGATTTCAAATACTTGTTCTCGCCCCCTCGCAATGGCATCCTGTTTGCTCACGCTCAAGTGATAGTATAGGTGTTTGTGCATATAGATAAACATACCAACTGTATCGCATAGTTGTGAAGACTGCCGTGCAGATCGCCCCTGATGCCGTTTTCTAAGAACTGGGTGCAAAGTTCTGTTTTCACAAAGTTAAAAACAAGAGAACGTGGAAGTCTTTGCGGCTAACCTTTTTCTCTTCGATAATCTGGTTCAAACATGACTTTGACACGTATAATTTCCCTTGGCGATTCCCCTGGCGCCTAGCCGCGTGCGAGCTCTGATGTTTAATCGAACCTGCGTTGCTTCTCATTTCAAAATCTCGGCGAGCTGTTGTCAGCGGTGGCCTTCGGTTTATCTTTGTTGGTACAATTACATATAATGACTCTAAAATGAACCTTGCGGGGGTCTATCCCATTCCATTAAGGAATCTTCCACTTTGTCCTATATAATTACATTTGCAAGCCATTACTGTTGATGCCAAAATTTAGCAAAATTCGAGGTCGCCATCTGAGGAAAGATTTATATCACACCTTGAGAGGAGTCCCCCCGACACTTCACAATCCGAGAAACCCGTCTCAGGCCACGTCGAGCGAGGTGACGGTCTGTTTCTACTTGGGCAGCGTTGAAGTGTCTTTTTGAGTGAGCGTCAGTGGCCGTGCAGTGAAAGTTACGACTCCTTGCGAGCACGGAAAGTAGAATAACATTCGTGCATGCGGCTAAAAGGTCGTAGAAATATATTTGAATGCTGAAACACGCCGCTGACGCGCAGTCGCCATCGTTCTCGACGCGGAACGAAGACAATTTCTATTGGTTTCACACTCCTTGAGTCATGACTCAGTGCGGCTAGGGACTCAATTACCAAGTTGGTACAAAACTCTCAATTTGTAGCAACGTGACCAGGCGTGCGCCTCGCGAGCTCCGAGGAATCAATTTTTGCGCGAAAAGTCGTACAAGTGTGAATACATACCATTTCCTACCATCTTGAAAATCGACAGCGTCATAAGCTCCACAGAAGCGACGATATGAAAGTGCACAAGCAGCACACTCAAAAACACCTTTTCAAAGCGGCTGGAGCTTCGTCCACGTACACGCCTCTGTCGCGGATCTATGACAACTAAAACGTCGTGTATCACATTAAAACATGTTTTGTGCGTCCCCTGTCGGCAGTGAATTCATGTGTTCGCCATTATTCCCGCTTTCGTGTTCGATAACGCAGCGACGGTGGTTGAAATCGCTTTTACTCGTCGAACGTACTTCACGTTGCAGCAACGCCCATCCGACGTAGAAGGTGCGAAACGCACCGTGGTACTATCACAAACACATTCATCCGTGTGTTTCTTTGTCTCGCAGACACGCGCCGCGCGTGCGCGCCGCGACAGACGCGTGAAAGTGGCGCTCGTGTGCGAGGCGCCGCGCGAGTTCAAAAAAAGGGCGAAAGTGAAGCTGATTTGAGGTTCGAGTCGACAGTGGGTCGTGAAGAGTCATGATTGGTCAACTAAAATACGTAAAATGATAGGAAAACCTTAGTGGAATGGGTCTATTCGGGCCCGTCTATTCAATTAACATTAATATGTTTTAGAAGTTTATCGATGAAAAACTCATATTTAGGACCTTGCATATCCATATTAAAAATCAGCTTGAAAAAACTGGTACAGATGGGGCTCGAGGTGGTCGTATACTATTTTCAGGAAGGGGGGTGGCTCCAACACCGGGAACGTTACAGTCTTTGATCAAGTTGTACTCTTCAGTGACCTTCGCCAACACAAAATTTGCAAGCGCGGTCGCTTCATCCGTGCTTTCGTTTTTGGATTGATTCCAAGGACCATTGGACGATACGTCTATTGCTTCACCAAGTGATAGGCCCACACCTGTATAGTTTACCACACGCTCTTCTCCGATGCTCTTTTCTGACGTAGCTGGTGGCGGCATGATATCGTATGTTGCCATCGCGAGGGGGTAAAAGTGTGTTTTTGCGGCGGAAGCTTTCGTTCCAAGCTTTCTCATCATATCGATAGCCTGTGGATCAAATCGGTCCGGGGCAAGTGTCCCGTCAGCTTTCCTCCTATCACGGCCGCCAGCTGGGGCAATCCAGATGAGCATTCCTCCCTGGTTCAACAGTCGTTGCATTTCCTTGATCGTTGAGAGGTTTTGTTTCATTTTCTTAGCTTTGTCTTCAGGCACATCATTCATGTGTTTCTTGGAATGTACACAGAGCAAGTCTTTACCCATACTGAAAGGTTTTGCTAAGAGATCAGTCACAACACGGTCACCAGCGACGTAAGTAACTCTCTGTCCAAGGCCTGGATGTGAAACTTCAGTTAGGAGAGGAATAAACGCAGCATCTCCCTCACTTTGGTGATTAGCAAGGAGGATAACATTTTGTCCATCATCCAACTGAGACTGAATTTCTGACCAACGCTCGGGGTTCCGGAGGATGGACCGGTCAAAATCTATGAGACTGCCTATGTACATATTCGCCATTTGAAAATAATCGTAAGGTGAACGTATTGCGCGATGATAAGAAGGGAACTCGTACGGATTTCCGAGCAGCTGTCCAGCGTACGCTTTCACCATGTCTTTGAATATGAACGTTGTTGCCTTTGAGGCGAGAGCCTCGTCTCCTAAAGCTATCAACATCTGCGTTTTATAACTGCTCATAAGACCCGCAAACGTCGTCCTAATCTTCTCTGGGAATGCTGATGATAGTAATCGTAGACCAGCTTCACCGGGAACAACATCAACGAGGGCTTGTGCTGCACGGACTTTGAAGGGGATCTCTTCTGAGTTTGTGGCATACGTTATCTGCTGAGATCGTTTTTTCGTGCGAGCAACTTTCGTTCTTAAACTCAATACTTTCGTCGACTGCTCATTCCTTCTTGTACTCAAACAGTTCAGGGCACATACCACGTTGACCTTAGCACCCACCTTAGCACCTACCATGGCCTTCGTGTCCACAGACAACTTGCGCGTTCGACTGCGTTACGATTCTCGGGCTGCGCGGAGTCGCGAACAAGTATCCATCCATGATCATAATGCCCATAATTATTTCATTCGGGCACATTATAGTAGAATCATAGGAACACTCATAAAGATCATACTTTTGCTACGATTTGTAGTGCCTGTATTTCATACCTATTTCATACGTATTTCATGTTATTTCATACAATATATCGGACACGTAAAACAATGATTGAATATGTTGATAAAATAAAACCGAAAAGACCGAGACCAACAAACGACGGGCGGGAAGAGTTTTACCCTAGTCTTCACAGCGCGGCTGTAAGGACAATACCATGGCCGATTCATCTACGGGCACGACTTTCATGAAACACGCGTTGGAACACACGTGGACGCTATGGTTCGATAACCCTAACGGGTGAGTGCACTATGTATTTTTTTCTTGCCAACTTCATAACGTTGCCAGCAGTCGACAGAAGCAGACGACGTGGGGGCAAACTCTCCGTAGCGTGTACACATTCAACACAGTTGAGGACTTTTGGTGTCTTTACAACAATATTCTTAGTCCCAGCAAACTCATCATGGGGACTGACTTTCACTTGTTCAAGGAAGGTATAGAGCCAAAGTGGGAGGACGAAAAGTGTGCAAAAGGTGGGAAGTGGACATACTACTTTCCGAAAAGTAAAGATTCCGACGATCTCGATGAAAATTGGTTGAGTCTATTGCTTGAATTAATTGGCGAACAGTTTTCGGAGGCGCATGAGATTTGTGGAGCAGTTGTCAGTGTACGTCAAAAACAACATCGAATTTCCATTTGGACAAAAACCGCGTCAAGCGAACCAGAGCAACTTTCGATCGGGAGACACTTCAAAGTGGTTTTACAAATTCCGGATGCCGAAAAAATCGGGTATATGGTTCATGACGATGCAATTCGACTTGAGAGACGAGCTAAAGAACGCTACACGGTTTAAGTATAGATATTTCCAAAGGGTCTCCCGTCGGATTTTGTATTACATGCAAGTGTTCTAGTTTTTCCATTTCTCGCTATCTAAGAGTGACGTCTAATTCATCCACGAGGCGGGAACGAACCTGTTCTTGCAACTGATTTACTTCGTCATCTGTGAGTGAACGCTCCATCGATCTGTACGTGAATCGGAAACAATTAGAAGTTTGATCAAGTTTTGGGTTGTAAAACTCATCGATCAACTTGACTTCCTCAATGAGGTTCCCTGCAACATCTCTTACGAGCTCACAAAGAGTGTTTTCAGTGAAGCGCGTTGAATCTTTCGCAAGCCAGAACGAAACATCTTTGTAACACGGAGGAAATTTAGAATAACTTGAAAACTTCTGCATACCTACCCCACCCGCTCTGAACATTCCTGCCTTGAACTGTTTGGAGAAGCGCAAGTCAGTCGACCAGAATAAACGAATGTCTGGTATATCAAACAAAATCATCGCAAGTCGTTCCAAGCCGAGGCCGAACGCCCAAGCACGATGGTTTCCTAAGGAAGCTTCATCGAGAATGCTCTTCTGCATAACTCCGCAACCTAAAACTTCTAGCCATTCACCATTGAAGAAGATTTCTAACTCATAAGATGGTTCTGTAAACGGGAAATATGCGTCAACCCATCTCATTTGAATTTCTCCAAACAAATGCCGCACAAGCCCTTCAAGCGTAATTTTGAGTTCGGAATTCGCCAACTCAAGACTTGATAGTTGTCGTGCTTCCCAGTCCTGTGGTTCGAACACACAGACTCCTTCCATTTGATGAAAGACTGGAAAATGTGTTGCGTCGATGGAGTCTCGTCGATATACATCCCCCGTCACTAAAAAACGGCGGGCTCCACTCTTGAGTAGTTCGAGTTGATGTGCGGAGGTGTGGCAGCGTAGGACAGTGTTGTCATCCACATAGTATGTATCATTTGAGGAGCGGGATACGTGACCGGGTGGAACCAACACTGAATCAAAGTTGGCTTGTGTGCTGACAATAGGTGTAAGATCGTCGTAAAATGTGAAAGGTTTGTGCTTAAAGCGCATGCTGAAATACTCTTCAATGACGGTCTTCAATATGCCAAGTGGATGATTGGTTTGCAAGTGCAAGTTTTTGTCGAGTTTTTCGTAGATGTATTCACTAACGTTGTTCTTCGGGTCGTCTGTGAAGATATCTGCGTACGGATTCAAAAATACTCTTAAAAGCAGATGATTCATAGTACCTTCACGTCGTATTCTTGGTTCATGTATACCAGTACTGAAAGTTACGGTTCTAAGCTTTTGAGTGTGGTTCCAAACCTGTTTCGTACTAGCCCGTATAGTATTTGGTCGAAACGACGCCCGTTTGATGAGCCTAAATAATGTCACGCCTGTGCTGAAGTGGATCACTTTATACTCTCACCTAACTGTTTGGGTTGCGCGTTGCATGGGGGTCTTAGGAAGGCGCGTCCTGCGTGCGCGAAGTATAACCGCGTAGCTCGGCAGGGCAAAAAGGTTATGTGGTGACGTCACTGTCATCGCTTTGTTTTGCTTGCTTGCGAGTGCCTATTTTTACAGTCCGTAATAATGTGCAATGTATTGTGTAATAATGTGCAATGTATTGTGATATTTGACCGTTCATGACTCGTCGAGCTCGGGGAGACTCCTCTGAACCGTGTGATAAATTTATCCCGCGAGATTCACGTCGTGAACTTCACGACGGGAAAGGCGAAAAGGTGAATTGCGTCATAAACGTCGCCACGGTCCACACGTGAAGCAAGACTTTCGGCGAAAACGTTTCAAGCCTACGCATTACGCTAAATTATTACGAAGTACCTAACGGAAGTATCGGCAGCTCGAACCAACGCGAGCGGTAGAGAAAATATACGTGGAAATGTCTGGCGGCTACGTGTTGAAACCTGAACCCAACGTTCCGCCTTTGGACGCCGCCAAATGGCCCCTTTTACTGAAGAACTATCACAAAATGATGGTACGTATCTTTCTTGTCACACGCATCACGCGATTCAATATGCTGAGTTCTATCTAGGTCAGGACAGGACACTACACTCCAATTCCAAGTGGGTGTTCACCACTGAACAGAACTCTTGAGGAACACCTGAGATATGGAGTGATAAACTTGGATAAACCGGCTAACCCATCATCCCACGAGGTTGTTGCTTGGTTAAAACGTATCTTGCGCGTTGAAAAGACGGGACACAGCGGTACACTCGATCCAAAGGTCACAGGTTCTCTCATAGTCTGTATCGACCGTGCTACAAGGTTGGTCAAGGCACAACAGGGCGCTGGTAAGGAGTATGTTTGCGTATGTAGACTCCATTCTGCAGTTGAAGGTGGTGCTAAAACAGTCAAACGGGCATTAGAAACGCTCACTGGAGCCTTGTTCCAAAGGCCACCTTTGATTTCAGCAGTCAAGCGCCAGTTACGTATTCGCACTATATATGACAGCAAATTGTACGAATATGATGAAGAACGTCATCTCGTCGTATTTTGGATTTCATGCGAAGCAGGAACATATGTTCGGACACTTTGCGTACACTTGGGTTTGCTTTTAGGTGTGGGTGGACATATGCAAGAACTGCGCCGTGTCCGGTCCGGAATTTGTGGAGAAGACAGTAACATGGTAACTATGCACGACGTACTAGATGCAATGTGGGTGTTCGACAACTCCAAAAAAGAAGCATATTTACGTAGAGTGGTTTTGCCACTCGAGATTTTACTAACGAACTATAAAAGAGTGGTTGTGAAAGATTCTGCTGTCAACGCCTTATGCTATGGTGCAAAGCTAATGATTCCAGGCGTTCTCAGATATGACGCTGGCATCGAAGTCAATGAAGAGTGCGTACTGATGACGACCAAGGGCGAGGCAATTGCAATTGGTACCGCTCAGATGAATACGGCAGTGATTGCAACTTGCGATCACGGAGTAGTTGCGAAGGTCAAACGTGTTGTCATGGAAAGAGACACTTATCCTCGCCGTTGGGGACTCGGACCTGTTGCGCAGTCTAAAAAAAAGACAAATAGCGATATTTCCCATGATGCCGAAGCCTCTGAGGGTAGGGAGAAAAAAGAGAAGAAAGAGAAGAAAGAGAAGCACGAGAAGAAGAGGCATAAAACCGAAAAATGAAACCACTGTCTGAAACGTCCCAACAGTAATTCCTTGATACGGGACTCGTGTTAATGACAAATTTTGACTATCGTAAGTATAATACGTACGTTACATACATTTACATTACAAAAACGCCCCGACTAGAGACTCTATTTGACCTATAAAACATCGAAAATCTTTCTACGCACTAGCTTGATCATTTTGACACCCAAACAGACATATATCTTACACCCGAAGAACATGTGACTAAACAATCACTACTCTCACTATACACAACGAGAGTTGATTTGCTGCACTGCCCCACATCAATGGTCTCAAAGTTAAGTTTTTGAACTCCTGTTTTCATTTCCCAAATGTGCAGTGAATCGTTTCCGGACACAACAACAAGGAAACAGCTTTCTTTCTTAACAAAGCATGGCTGAAGCCCATTGAAATACCGACTACGTTCACAACTTAAACGAGCAATACATTTTTCAACAGCCAGATCCCATAATAAAAGCTCCCCGTTTGAGGTGACTGTACATATTACTTGCGATTTTGGAGTGTATAAAACGGAACTCAGCGCAACGTGAAGATCAACTGACTTCAAACAACAACCTGTGTGAACATCCCAAGCCCGCCAAATGCCGTCGTGACTGGTAGATAAAAGGACAGTACCATCGTTACTGAAGTAAATAGCTGTAACGGGATCCGCATGTGCAGGCAAAACGGATACACAGTTGCCATTCGAGGTATCCCATAAACGTACAGTTTCGTCACAAGATGCACTTGCAACAAGTGTATTTGTTGGGCTGTAGTTGCAGCATAGAACTGGCGCACTGTGTCCGGAAAGTATCATTAAACAGCGCCCCGTTTCTATATCCCATATAAATACATCAGAGTCATCGGATGCTGTTGCTAGAGTTTTGGAGTCGAATGACCACGCACAATCACTGAGGGCCGCGTTGTGACCACTGAGTGTTTTATGTACCGTGCTCAAGTGTACTATCCGCCAAATTTTACAAGTTTTATCTGAAGAAGCTGTCGCTAACCTGCGTAAAGTTTAGGCGAATGTTTCTTAAAATGATTATTGGGCGTACCAGGTACCACAACAGGAAACTCGCATAGCGACAATCATAGATGTGTGCTCTGTAGGGTAGTTTCCAGTTTTGGTGAACATGCTTACCGCTGAGTAAAGGTCGACGCAGATCTGTATTCGCGAGATTTTTGATAATATCAGATAAGCGAAAATACACGCCGCCTGCTACCAAGATCGTGAATGAAAACAAGGGTGTGTCGCGATCTTTCTTACCTGTGATAACAGAGCATTCGCCGCCCCGTGTACATAGATATTGAGCACGACACGAACGTGAACCGAAGATTCCGAGAAACGTGTAGATGCAAGGCGGTGAAATTGACACACAGTTTTATGTGACGTGCAACGTGCGACGTGAAAGTTAAAAATTCGTCTGACGCCAGATTTTTTGAGCCGGCTGTGGGGACGTGAAAGTACCGAACTAGTTATTTGTTCACCTTTCGTATAACATGTGCAAATCCCATATAATGTTGAAGAGATATATATTATTCCTTCGGGGGTAACCTAAAACATGAGCTTAATAATGCGCGTGTATGTAACCAGCCACAAAAGTGTCTAAGTGTCTAGGTTACGATATATTGGATGAAATTAGACTTCAATATTTAATGCGTTATTCGTTACGCTGGAAAAGAGATTGCTATAACACTATAATTTCACGTCGAATGTCCGAATATTTATATCGTAATAGCGTTCGGTGGACGCTATAATCGAATAAATATAAGGGATCTCTTTTCCAGCCTTAAAAGGACGTATTATTAAATCAACGCAGGTACTGAATATCTACTTAGCGTCAAGGGAGCAAAGGACCTTCTGCTTGTGACTCATCATATCATCAAGAGCAAGAAGGATGACGTGCTGCAATGTTGATTTTTCTTGTGCGCAACGCCCTTGTGTTTGCGTAAAATTTGTCTGGTGTAGTACAAATCGAGTTGTAGTTATGAAATTGCGAACACACGACATACCTCTTTTCGTGAAACATCTTCTTGTAAAGAGGTACTAAGTACTTCTTTCGGGAGCTATCTAAGGTGTTAGCACAAGCTTTTCTATGCAGAGAGATCGATCCACCTGCAACTCCACTTGACTCAACTCCAGTTTCAACTCACTGATGGCACTATTGATTTGATTACGCTCGCTCTCATACATGGATTCACTTGCATAAAGCTCAGCGGCCAGGGTAGCACACACAGATGCCCTAGTGTATTGACACTATGAACACGTTATATATTTTCTTCATATTCGTATCTTTACCTTTGCTTATATGCATTGATAATGTTTGAGTTTAAAACATCCCGGTGCAGCAACAGGTTTGCAATATCTCTATTGTGGGCACGTTATCTATGGTAAACAGAGATAAACATAGGAGCTGACTTGCCTCGTCTTTGAGGTCGTCAAGTCTCGAATTCGGCGAATAGTACTTAGTGACTCGGGCTCGGGCTAATTGCATCTTGGATCAGCAAGAGAAATTGTCAACATTTGCCAACGTACTACTCCACCACGACAGTCAGCGAGCGCTGTAAATTCTGGAAGTAATTCTGGTCCACAGGTTGACGGCAGATATGAAATCAATTTTCTATATTGATTTGAAAGCTGAGAAACTAACTGCACAAGACGATCGAGATCGCAAATTGAAGATTCAACCATGTTCTTTGAATCTACTAAGTATCCAACGTTGCGTTTAGCCTGTTGATCTCCTCTCAGCTTCTAAATACTCTTGCTGGCTGAACTTTACCTGGACAGCATTCACACGCTCGGTATGTTCTTCAAGGGTACGCTGGGTGTATAGATGTTTAGTGTTTACATTTGTTTCAAAGAGAACGACACTACTTACCCTCATAGCAGACATTCGTCGCCTGGAATGTAATAACTTGGATGTACTGTCCGCCACTTTTTCGCTGTGGAGTTTAGATTTCTGTCGGTATGCATGCTCTAGCATCTGGAGCTCATACTATCGCTAAGAGTAAGCGGTACCAATAGTGCCATGAAAAAACCTTTCACCTCTTTAGAACGTTTTACACTGATGCCCTGAGAAAGATCTGCACCGACACGTAGGAAGGAAAGAAGTGTAGAATTCTCCTGTGATAGAGCTGTGAATATGTACCTACATACTTAATTTGAACTTACGATTTTCATCTGATCCATCTCGTGCTTGTGCGCGTTATTCAGCTTTCGACTATCGTCAAGCCGACTACGATGTATCATCGAACAATCGACGTCTTCACCTTGAAGAAAACACTACTCCACCAATTCAAGATATGAGGGACTACATTCGCTTAAGAACTCACCTCATAAGAACGTATAAATTGATCAAATAATACGTGCATTTTCAGTTCTTGAGCCTATTCATAGAAAAGTAACCAATCAGTTAGGTGAGTTTGACAGCTAAATAACTACCTTGGGAACAAGGTTGGGAAGCAGTTTCAAATCGACAAGCCCGGCTAGCCACTCAAGAATTGAAGCGATCTCTGCCCCGTTGAATTCCGAATTCTGAGGCGGAAGTGTAATGTGTGTGAAATGGATTGGACACCGCAAGCACTTTAAAGTTTTATGCACATCATCATTGGAAAGGTGCTCTTTGTTTGGAGTTACCCCAAGAAGACGAAATACGTGAGCAAATACACCTAGAACTTCGTCAACTGTCGAGCAGCTACGAATCTGTCGAGGTGCACTCAGCCCAGCCTCTTGATCCAACCGTGATGTTATATCACGTAGTTTTGTGTGCACGTCGCCGCGGCTTTGCATCAGACGCGTCTGTAACTTGCCGAAATTGAATTTTAGAAGTCCAACGGTCGCGGTGAATACGAATTCCTATCTATGAGCGCAAGAAATATCCCAACCGCACGTTGTGCAACGAAGCAGATCAGAAAGCACGAAATTCAGAACAGTGCTCACGCTGCCGCAGTACACTCTGAACACCGTTTTCTGAACGAATGAAGATCTGTTTGTTGCCGATGACCAACTCCGTTCTGCTAAAATCCACTCTCTGATCGTCCACAACACGGTAATACGCTGTATCAGGAAAACGTAGACCACGCCAACTACACACTTTACTATGGGAACGGTCCGCGCGAACATAATGAAGTTTATTTAAATCATTATTACATAGTAATTAAATGACATACATTATAGTGTGTTCGGATTTGCGACAAGGATATGAAATTCACATCTGCATATGATGTGCTTGATATGGCAGGCACAACAAGCGTTTACTGGAGCAACGTGGACGAAAAGCAACAGCGACATGATGGTGTATTCAAAATGACAAGTTCATACATGTACAGCGCGATGATATATTCATGAACAGTGATGATGTCAGATTACATGGCACTTAAGCAAACGCAGCACCTGACAAACGTGACAAAACACACACCATGAGCCGTCAGCTTGAGAATCCAAGGCTGTCTATGCGGTATCGCCAGACTTGTACTGTTCGGCCATGCGCTTGAGACTAGCCAGGTTTTCAGGACCTGTACATTTAGAAATATGAGACAGTTTAAACAAATATCGGGTCGGGTCATACGCACCAAGCTGGTTCACGATGCTTGGAAGAATGTCTTGGATGTCTGGTCGCACTGCTCAGTTTTGCGGTGAAATCAAGATTGGAGTCAACATACGTTTCGTTTCTGAATGACCACTGACTACATAAGTGTTCGCCGGAATTGATGCTTGGACTGTGACATGTAGTTGTAAAAAACTCAGAAAAGGGGTGAAAGGCAAAACCTACCTTTAGGATGCACAAAGTTGATGA
>Ga0255752_10003761_pt1 | contig 15668 bp, 9 predicted proteins | sample 011ome_25_FD_179952 | JGI IMG/M metagenome (GOLD analysis project Ga0255752, IMG submission 179952) | Coastal salt marsh microbial communities from the Groves Creek Marsh, Skidaway Island, Georgia - 011512CT metaG (version 2) | ecosystem: Environmental > Aquatic > Marine > Intertidal zone > Salt...
GGATTTCCAACCTCTGCCGAGAATCGAGTGACACGTCGATTCACGATGATGTTCTGCGCCAAACGCTGGACCTAAGAATGGATAGTCAGACCCGCGCCAGACAATTTTCGGGATCAAGTTGTCAAACTCGTACTCGCTCGCAGACCCGGGATCGACATCTTCTTCTAAGCTAAACGTATCTATATGCGCCCAGGTTCGTGGTCCGGGGTTTGACGTGGGCGACCCCATGGCTGCTTCAACCTGTTCCGCAAATGAAATCAACGTCGATCCGACGAGCGTAGGCAAAGCACTCGTGTCGCGCGGTGCCGATGAAAACGTGAAAATCGGAGCCCACTCCTTGACGTTGCACCCGCCGTCCACTCCATGTCTCGCTTTATCCACGCAAAATGTTTGCGGGAAGTCGGTGACTATGAACACAATCTCAAACGGCCGTTGATTCCTAGCCAAACGTTTGGGGTAATACGTTTGAATAGTCTTCTTAAGTAACTCGGTCACCGTCACCACCTTTTGCGCGAGATCCGGCGCGTGATCATACGGATCATAGAAAAATCCCTCCTGCGGCGTCCATTGCAGCGTGTGTATATCTGCATAATCACCATATTCTGCTACTGTCTTAAGCACACGCAAGTGAGCCTGCGCTGGTGTGTCTGCAGTTGGTCTTCCAGCGCGTGTTTTTGTTTGAGCCGTACTTACTACGAGAGTCGCCACCACCGCCGTCGCCAACGCCACCGTAACGACCCACGTTCTCTTAAACCACGCGCCCGGACGCGTTTTCTCATGCTTACCCGTCAATAACGCCGCTCCTTCAGCCGCAGCGCTCGCGTCGAGGGCGTCCGAACTCATGATCCGAAGACCGTAGGGTGTTGAAACACCTCACGGCGACGATCACGAATGTGCGCGACGACGACGACCTAAAACGCCGCGCGCGCGCGCGATGCGTGTGTTCGTACTCTTTCTCACGCAGCGTGCGCTCGTCTGTGGCGATTCACGCCGTGCGCAAGCGAGTTCTCGCGTCGCGTACTGGCGAACTGCGTGGCTAAACACCCAAGAACACGTCGTCGCGCATCGCGTCGGAGAGAGAGCTCGTACATTTGGAGCGATTTATCCGCAATGCACGCACATGATGATGTGATTTTGAGATGCGCTGCAGAGCTTTTCGACTTCTTTCTATTACAACTCGGCATGAACGGCGCTAAATGGTCTTAAAAATTTACCGTATGGGTCCACAACCTTGCCGAGCGGTACGGCGAGCTTCATGTAATTATGGAACAGTAACCCGCGACGAGTCAAGAAACGATCCACCCATGCCTTGGCGTTGGCGGATACGCGCTTGCACAACTCGGGGTTCGCCTCGACTTCGCCAAAGCGCTCGCGCAAGTCGCTCAAATCCTCCTTCACTGGAATGTAGTGCTCGTACGCAACCAAATCCTCAAAATACGAGTCTTTCATCATCGTCTCGTGATGGAACAAACACCCTGGCATGGTCATTTTATGAATGGTACCAGTCCACGTCGTGCCACCCCATCCGCCGAGGTCTATCTGATACTTATACCTGGCTAACTCTGCGGCGCTCATCGGCTGCTGTGCGTCCAAGTTGAAACGCCGACCCAACTCCGCGCGCTGGGTGGCGACAACAGCTTTAGGGTGCGTCAGGAAAAATGAATTTGCGAATCTGGCATCGATCCAAGAACCGTCCAGTCGCGACATGAGCACCGCGCGCGTGCGTGGTGTGATTTCATTGCTGCCGAGCAACGCGCGGAACGCCTCGTTTTCATCTGGAAATCCAACAAGGTCTTGCAGTTGACAATGACTGGATTTCCAACCTCTGCCGAGAATCGAGTGACACGTCGATTCACGATGATGTTCTGCGCCAAACGCTGGACCTAAAAATGGATAGTCAGACCCGCGCCAGACAATTTTCGGGATCAAGTTGTCAAACTCGTACTCGCTCGCAGACCCGGGATCGACATCTCTCCCCACGTCAAAAGTAGATATTTCAGACCAATTTTCGTTCGAAGATCTCTGTGCGGGCATACCCATGGCAGCTTGAACAGCCTTGGAAAACGTGATTAACGTCGCCCCAACAAGCGTAGGTAAAATACTAGTGTCACGCGGAATGGATGAAAACGTGAAAATCGGCGCCCAGTTTTGTACCGTGCACGTTTTGCCCACATTTTGTTTCGTTTTATCAACGCAATTCGTTTGTGGAAAGTCTGTCACGACAAAAACAATCTCAAACGGTTTTTGGTCGGGCGTGAGTCGCCCAGGATAGTACAATTCAATCGTTTTCTGAATCAACTCAGTCACCGCCGCCGTCTTCAGGGAGAGATCGTACGAATGATCGTACGGATCAAATCCGAAACCTCCCGTAGGCGTCCAAAGCATTGTGTGTATATCCGCATTCTTCCCATAGTCTCTTACGGTTCTCACCACGCGTGCGTGAAACGGTGCCATCGCCGCTCCACTCCGCGAGCTGACCAGGTGCGTCGCGACAAGCGCCGCCGCCGCGGTCGCCAACGCCAGCGCCATCATCCACGTTTTCCGAACCCAACCCTGCGACCGCGTCTTCTCTAACGCATCCATCAACAACGGCGCGCGCTCATTCGTTGCGCTCGCGTGAGCGGCGCCGGAACGCATGTTCCCCGACCGGGTGTCACGAATGGTGTTGGCACCGGACGTCGACCGATCTCGCGCCGGTGACGTCGCCCGCGTCGACGACGGTGGATGGCACGCGCGCAGATGCGCGCAGTTTGTGCTCAGCGGTTCGCGCTGGTGGTGATTCACGCCTTGCGGTGGTGTGCGAGCGTGGAATGGCGACTGGTGAGGGAGGTTGAACAATAAAAAGTGCCAGCCCGAGTGCGCGCGCTATTATCGATGGCAAATCGTCGCGCCTCGCGGCGTCGATGCAAAGACCATTGAATCAAAATAAATGTACCGTACCGGCAATGTGATGTATACACAAGCATGTGATGGATTCGCTAAGGCGTGCGCGCTGGAGGGTCAGAACGGCGGCGCAGCGTCTGGACGGTGACGCGCGCTCGATACCGGCTCGCGGACGTGGCCTTCCTCTATTTCATTAGCATGGACGCATCTCTCGTCAATGGTACCGAGCGTTTTTTGGCGAAATCGTCCACTTCAGTGCCAATCGCGCCGAAAAAGCTCCTTCGGAAGCCTGGAAATACGACGGGATCGCGGATTTTTTGACTGAAAAAGTGCTCGACATCGTCCGTGGGCTTGTGCGAACGCGGATGACGATGATTTTCTGATGCACGTAAAGGCGATTTTGGAGATTTCGGCGTTACGTGTTTTGCACTGTGCGCTTTCAATGGCGACGACGTCGTCGATCTCGTGCCTCCGCTTGCCTTGCTTCCCCGCGCCGGCGACGTTGCGTGGCTGCGCGTCGGCGTCGATGTCGGCAACCCCACCGAATCTACGACCGGCTTGGAAACCGATGCCTGAGCATACGTCGTCGGCGCGTTGGTTGTATCTTTGCTCGAGCGTTTCGCCTGGTCAGAGTTCAATGCAGCAGAATGTTGTTCATGATTTTGTTGCTTTGCGTTCATCGCGTCTTTGCTCGAGTGCTTCGCCTGGTCAGAGTTCAATGCAGCAGAATACGCTGCGTTCTTGGAAACATTCGTAACGCTGCCACCACTACCACTACCGCGCTTCATCATCTTCCGATCTTTCTTACTCAGACGAAATCCGACGCAAAAGTACGAGTCGCCACCGTTTTGCTTGAGTATCTTCCCAAAGTCGACACCTTCATCGACGCTAAGCGTACTCCGACGTCTCTGCCCTTCGGCATTATTCTGAAAGAAGACAAATTGCACACTAATTCGTGACGGCTCAATGACTTCACCCTTATCCGCCGAGAATACTCGCGCGCAGTCCCGTAAAAACACGCGAAACGGCGTGTTAGCTGCGACGCCGACGCGGCCAATTTTCGTTCCGTGCTGAGTATCCTTCACCACAAACGGCGTCTTCCATTTCTCAATAATCATCGATGGTGCGCCCATGCTCTTTACATGCGCGCGTCCGAAATGATGAGTATCGGATGCGACGGCGATAAATCTCTGCGTAATCTACGTGATGCGATAAATCGCAGAGATTCGCAGCCGCCGATGTCGCGCTCGCGTTCCCGCGCGCGTCCAAATCCAACCCCGTCCGTGCGCCTCGCGTGCCTTTGCGCGCCCCGCACCGCACTTCAACCGCGCGAAAATATCCGTCTCACGCGTTACCGCGCTAAAAACTCTCGCGCAACCACCCGACGGTCGCGGATGAAACCCAATGGGTCCAATGGGTCCAGTGGAAATGCACAACACAATGCGCGTCACACGTCACCGCGTGCGCAGACGTCTCGCACCGTCGCGCACGCGCCTACAATCCCACCGACGACAACGGTCAAACCCCACACGTCTTCCGTGCGAACAATGCACGGCGCGCGCGCGGCGTCGGTAAATGCCGCATCGACATCGCAGCCAACGACCTCTGCGCATCCAAGTCTCGGACGACGCATCAACGCCGCGCACCGCGGCGCACGTCCGCCATCGCGCGTCGGCGCGAGCACGAATGACGGTGGTGATGCGCGCACGGTGTCCCGGCGGCAGTTGGCGGCGATCGCGATCGCGACGACGGCAGCGTCGCGCGCGCATCGCGACGAGGATGACGCGGCAAAGGCTGTTGAGAGTGCTAACGACGCCGTCACGTCGCCGCCTCGCGGGTACGATGCGCCCGAGACCTCGCCCACCGGGTGGAATGCATTCGTTTCGTCGTCAGAGTCGCTCGCGCGCGCGCCGTACGCCATCGATTGGCCGAGTGGGTGGTGTTCGTTGACGGATGTCAAAAGCGCGCGCGGCGTCGGCGTCGACGCGTCGTGGAAGGATCCGCTTGACGAAGCGTCTACACTGGCGATATTCATCACATCAGGCGTCGCGGCGCGCGATATACGCGGGAAATATGGGAGCATTGACGCCGACGCGCGAGTTCGCGCGGAAAGTGCGCCGAATCAAATGACGATTGGCGCGAGAACGTCTTCGATTGACGCGCCGCCGAATCGATCAACGAGACGTCGAAGACGTTTGGAGACGCATGAGATTGAAACGAAAGTTGGTGGTGGTACTGCGGGGCGATTCGGAAGTGCGATCGAATTAGTTAGGATATTTATTGTCCCTGGTGAAGGCGATGGGGAGAATTGGGAGGTGTTGATTCGCGCGACGGCGAGCGCGAGCGCGTGGCCTCGAGTCAAGACGCGGTTGCGCGCGGCGGCGGCGAGTTTTCGTTTCCTCGACATGCGGGACGAGTAGGCGATAGAATGGTTGAAATGTTCAATGCTAATAACAACTCGAATGGTGACTACACCTCAGATGGCATCTCTCTGCCGTTCAGGCCTAAATAACTTTGAAAGTTGTTGACAATCTTCGCCTGCTCTGGGGAAAATATAATTTCAAGCTCGGGATTCTTCAGCTTATCAAGGATCGCCGCGCACACGTCGTGGAACCATGGATACCTCTCCTCCACGTCATGCTTGGTTTGCTCGTACGACGCTTCGGGACGATGATGATTCATGTAGTGTCGCCCAACCGGCACCAAATTATCCTTGATGCCATTGAAGTGCACAATAGCCGGCGACACGCGTGTTTCTTGGTTTCTCACGCTTGTCGCCGCGCGGTCATACCACGCGTCGCTCTGCGCGTAAGAGTCGTAACGCGGGGTCTCAAGCGCGGTATCGTATGCGGTTTGGAAAATTTGTTGCCTGGGATCCAACGCAATGGTGTACGCCGGCGAACCTTGACCAGCGACTTGACGCAAATACGCCTCGGCTAAGATTTGCTGGTCATCTTCATTCACGCTCTGCATGCGATCGATAACGTCTTTAAGTAAAGCTCGGAGCGCCGATGCGCGCCCAATTAAATTTCCAGAGTTCAAATACTTGAACGACGTCCCAACGTCTTGCGGATATTCGGCGCACTTTTGCGCACCCCCTGGAATTCGCTCCACGTCATTCAACATCCAGGGCCAGCAGTTGCGCTCTGAAGACACGACAACGACGCCTTTGTCACTTTTTGCAAGTTTCTCTAATTCCTTGTACGCGTTGACGACGAGCTCACTCGGTTGAAAGTACAACACATCCGTAGCGTCGCCGACAGAGACGATGGTGTTGTCTACGATGCCGTACGTAGCAGCCAGTGCCTGGTCATCTAAAACTTTAAGAAACGCAAACAACTTTCTCGTCTTGACATTCTGCACGTTTGAAAAGTCAAATAATCCATTCTCGCGGTCGACGCCAATCATATGCAACGGTATGCCATTCATCGCCGCCGTTTCCCCCGTCATGCACACGCCCGCCGTGACTCTATCGCTATACGTTAAAAACGCCACCTCTTTAGCAGCTATCGTGCCTAGCGGCGCACTCGAACTCGAATTCGCCAGTGCCACCGCTTCTTCGTCGCTTTCGCGCAACCACGGCGGTAAAGTCGCCTCGTACGCGTCGTCCACCGAGCCCAACCTCGCCGCCCCGCGCGCGCCTCTCTCGCGCACCCCGAACGCCGCCAACGCGCACACCGCCGCAGCGATGGACACGGCCGCACCAACGCGACCGTATCCGCGTCGTCGCGCGCGCGAATCATCCACATCGTCGTCCCCATCGCGTCGCAGCGGGGGAATGTCCACCGCGATCGCGCCAACACCATTCGCCATCGACGACGACGACGACGACGTCGTCGCGTGCGCGTCTACCGCCGCTGTCGCGGTGGTGGTTGCCGCGAGCAAGCTCGCACGTTCGCCACCGCGCGCATCGCCGTCGCACTCGCGCGGTCGCGCGCGCATGGCGTTGTGACGACGCGACGACGGGGCAAAGGGTGTTCAGCGTGTCCGTGAATGTTTACACTGGTGGCGTGATATTGCATCCGACGGCGCGCGCGGTCGCGACGCGAGAAGATAAAGATGAGTGTGAATTTACAACATGTTTTACGCGACGGCGCTCGCTCTACTCTGCGTAGAGGCGCGAGTCGAACGCCGTCAAGTACCGTCGCGTGAGCTCGCGTACAGCGCTATTGAAATCATCTTCACTGCCGCGACGGAGTATTAATCTTTTCATGTGCGCTGGGAGTGAATTTCGGGAGTTTGGTCCACTTGCGGCGAGCTTATCGGCGATGACGTGCGCGGCGTTGGCGTACAAGTCGAATGTACGTTGCCGCGACGCGCGCACGATTTCATAGGCTTTTATGAGCCTTTCGTGAGACGCGTTGGGAAATTCGCACGCCTCGATTGACGCGCACTTGAGTTTGTTCAACCAGTCTCGCACGAGGCGAAGAGTCTTGATTTCCATAGCGTACTTGATAGCGACGAATGCTGGCGAGCACTGTTTTGTTTGCTCGATCATTTCGTCGTCTGCTTCGCCAAACGTCAACATCCTGATCTTTTCAAGCTCATCATCGTTAAGTTCTAGTGGCTCATTTTTGACGTCTGTGTCATTTCTACGAGCCTTCTGAATGGATATTGTCGCTGTGCAACTCGCTTCTTTGTCTTGCCTTGTCCGCAACGCGTTGCGCACGTGTGCACTCGCTTGATATACACAAGGTCGAACGCAGTCGACCATTCTCGAAAGCGCATCAAGTGCGTTGTTCGCGTGTGAAAATCTAATCGACATTTCTCGGCGAGCGTCGATGACATCGGTCGGGATATTTCGAAACCATCGCACAAGATCATCCAAATCGACGTAAAAAAAGTCATGATTCTCTCTGCTAGTCTCAGCTTTGGCGTTCTTTGCACAATATCCGTAACGTAAGAACAAATCAATGTTACTCTGCGGCAAGTTGCACGACATGTGCATGAAATCGCCCTTGTGACAATCTGCGAGGGCTCGCGCAATCACTTGACCTTGCCCAGATACTCCGTTTGAAACGGTGCACTCAACGTTTGGCGCCACCTTGTAGCTTGCAAAATCCAAATAGGGCGCCAGAAACGCGCCGACAAACTCTTTTCGTCGAACTATATCTCGCCAAATATCGCCTGAAGGCGTGTTTGGTGATCGAAATCCGCGCGTCATGACGACGGCGTAGCCCCAACAAAATTCTTCGCGAGTCATGTATGTGCTCTTAGACGTAAAGCGCTTACCTGACGTCTCCGGTTTAAAATCGACTTTGCTGACAATATGACGGTACGTGAGTTCTATCTTTTGCTCCATGCACCGGCGTTCAGAAATGATAAATCGCAAATTAGAATCCGAATGCCGTCTGCGGGAATGCGCCTTTTCGCAGTTGACAAAGCCAAGCATTTGAACAAACTGTTTCACCGGAATCATCATTGGAACGTCTTTTCTGAAATCCTCAAGCGTTGGAAGTTTACTGATGTAGTCAAACCACTTCGATTGTTTTCCTTTGCGTCGCTCGAGCACCATAAAGCAACTCAAAACGATTTCATCCAGCGGTAAATGCAACGTTCTAAACCTTGACGTCGGATTTGGCACGTACCCTTCGCCTTCACAATCCTCGTCAGTCACCCAAGGTGCATGATAGCACAACGTTCCTTCTCTTCTCCATATTCTCAACAGTTCGCGCGGCACAAACGCTCGTATAGATGCCGAAGTTTGCGTACTTAACCAGCACTTCACCAACGCGGACAGCTCGTGCTCCCTCGCGCACGTCTGCGCCGTGATCAATTGCGACGGCCCCGTGAGTTCCATGATAACGCTCCCTTTCGAAACATATTCAGTCACTTTCAAACCTCGCCCACACTTCACCTTACACTTCGCCAAGCACTCCACATCGCACACTTTTCCATCTCCGCCTTCGACGCGCGCTTTTTTCCTCGCCCCCCCATCGAATCCTTCCGCCTCCACCGACGACTCATTCATCCCCTCACCCATCGCCGCATCGCGTAAAACCACAGACCAACTCTCCTCGTCCACCGTCGTATACATCTTAGGCATCTCAAACGCATCCTCGACGTACTGTTCCGCGATGGCGTCCCGAATCGCCCGTTTCACCAGTCGACGCCTCGCCTCGCGTCGAAACGCCCTCACGCGCCGCACCATCGCATCGCACGACATCGACGGCGACGTCCACGCCGCGCGCGACGCGCTTCGTGCGTTTATCCGCGCCTTGGCTCGCGCGAACGCGCGCGACGCGTCTCCGCCGGCGCCGACGCGTCGCGCGCGCATCTCCGCCGCTTCTCCGTGGTCTCCGATATCTCCGTCGCTCGCGTCGTCGCTCGCGTCGCGGGGCGCGCGAGCGAAGAGCGCGCGGGCGAGCGCGCAAAGCATCGACATCGCTCGAGCGGCGTCTGCGGCGTCGGCGTCGGCGGCGGTGGCGATCGAACGCGCGCGCGCGCGCGTGTGACGCGAACCGACCACACGAACCCCGTGGCATTTACATACTATTAATATTAATACATATAGTACGGTCCGAGGGTCCGAGAATGTATATATTTCGCGTGACATAAACTTCCGACGGCTGTGTTCCTGGGGGTGGTATTCCGTAGTGTATGGTATTTTGAATCTATGCATCAGTTTTATGTTGCGGAATTCCGTAGGGTTTAGGTCAGGGTTTAGGTCTATACAACCTCAGATGGGGCTATGTACGGGTACAGTATGACGACCGCGGCGCGCGCGCGACCGTTGCGCGCCAGTGCGCGACGGTTCGCGCCCATGGCGTCGACGCTGACGTCGCTCGCGCGCGCGCGCCTCGCGCCCGAGTTCCTCGCAAAGGTGTCGCCTCGCGCCTCGCGTCGGCGGTGCGCCGCGGCGCGCGCGGCGGGCCCGTTCGACGGCGAAGCGCCGAGGTACGATGCCACGAGGTTGGACACCAATGGCGACTTCATGCGCGCGCTCGACGCCGCGCGCGTGCGTGAGATCGCGGCAGACGCGCGCGGGAGCGTGATTGTGTGTTTTACCCAGCGTGGGCACGTGCGGACGGTGGGTGCGACGCGGGGTGATGGTGCGAGGGCGGGTGAACATGTCGAGGATGGGGCGTCGCGCGCGCCGGCGTTCGTGGATACGACGACGTTCGCGCGCGCGTGTGCGAATGCGGGCGTTGATTTTGATATTGCGCGCGATGCGACGTATATTGGGCGCGATCTAACGCGCGATGGGCGCGCGGTGTTTGCGATTCGAGCGGCAAATGCGGAGATGGATGCGGTGTTTGTCGCGGCGCTCGACGCCCCAGACGCGGATTCGCGCGCGGTGAAAGCCGCGACAGCCAAGGCTTTAGGAATGGCGGATGCGGCGCTGATTGCAAATGCGTCGTCGCTGGTGAATTGGCGGAGTAAGGTGAAGTTTTGTCGCGAATGCGGGTCAGGGGTGACGTGGACGCGCGGCGGTCGCGTGGCCAAGTGCGTCGAGTGCGGCGCGAGAACGCGTCCGGATCTCACGCCCGCGTGCTTGAGTTTGATCACGTGCGGGAATTACGTGTTGCTCGGACGCAACGCAAAGTGGCCGCAAGGGTTTTACTCCTTGCTCGCGGGGTTCGTGGAGCCTTCGGAGACGCTCGAGCGCTGCGTCGCGCGCGAGGCGTTTGAAGAGGCGTCGATTGAGCTCACGCCGTCGAGCATTGAGTACGTCGCGAGCCAACCGTGGCCGTTTCCGAATCAAATCATGCTTGGGTTTCGCGCAGCCGTCGAGCCGGTGAAGCTTGGTCCGTTGAAGATGCCTCCAGCACCGAAACTTAGAGACGACGAATTATCCGACGCCCGTTGGTTCCACGTCGATTACTTAGCGTCGCGTTTGGCGCCCGAACGCGCCTTTGCCGATCCGCGCGACGGCGCGATGGAGGAGATTCCATTTGGAGAAATCGCGCTCCCGGGCGAGCACGCGCTGGCGCGACGACTCGTACAGGGATGGCTGGATGAAAAATTGTCTTCGAGACGTCGGCGATGCGACGACAGACTCGTCACCACCGTCGTCGAAGGAAGCTTTTTCACCGAGTGTGAACTTTCCAGCGGCGACGATAGCGAGGAAATCGGTGGAGGTTCGGCAAATTTCGTCGAAGACGAGCAGACTGGGGAATACCATTCCCTCAACTTTGTCATGGTGGAGGTTTTATTAGCTCAAGAAGGCCAGGCGCCGGTGGTGATTCGCGCGGCGCCCGTGGACACGGCGGTGATTCACAAGCAAGTCGTCGCCGAAGTCGAGCGCGTGGGCGAAGGTGCGCGCGCGATCGCGTACGTTCGCGCTACTGGTAAGATTAAGTGCAAGAAAGAATCCAGTGGCGCACAAAGCATTTATATTAAAATGTTTAGCGAAGCGAGCGACGACGGCTTTGACGCTCGCGCGATTACCATCGCCATGCTTCAAAAAGCGTGCCCTTTTCACGAGTTTCACTTTTCACAATAGCGACGACGGACGTCAGATTATTATACTTTCACTTACTACTGCTACACACATCACACCGCCGACGCGACGCCGCTCGAACCGCCGCCGCTCGAACCGCCGCCGTACACCGCGCTCCACACCGCGCCCACGCCTCGAGCGCACGCCCCTAACGCCGGCCCACCCAGCGACATGGCCACACTCACCACCGCTCGCGCCCCTTGCGCACCGTACGGGAAATACGTCACCTGATAATACACCACCGCCACCGTCTGCGCGATGCTCCAAAACAACGTCCCGAGGTACGAATGCGTCACCAACGCCGCGCGCAACGTCATCAACATCGCAAATCCCATCGCCACGCTCGCCCCTAATCGCCCTTCACTCGTCATGTGCGCCAGCTGTGCGTTTGCCCCGCGCAACGCGCCCGTGGCGGCGATCGAACACGCGCCGCCTGCGGATAAACACAAGCCAAATTTCGCTGGCGCCAACGCCATCGTCGGCGCGCCGACAACCAACGCCAACGCGTACATCACCACCGACGTCGCCATGAGCGCCACGAACCACGCCACGCGCTCGCGTGACATGTGTGACATCATCGTTGACGTCGAATGCATCGCGCTCTGCGCCGATCGCGTCAGCGTCGACGTCGATGTCGTGGCGAACGTGCTGAGCGAATCGAATGCCGAGCTCACGCTGTCGCGCGCCCAATCGTACGTGTCTTGCGCGTTCTCATCCTTGTTCGCGGTGCGCGACATGACGGCGAGTGCGTGTGAGCGCGTACGTGCGATGTGACTCGCGCGGCGCCCTGACGCGCGTCGTCGCGGCGCGTAATGAGGACCGTTGACGTCAAACCATGGCGCATCACGAACGCCGGCACACGCGCGTCAAGGCGCTGTTATCGTCGTATTACGACGACGACGACGGCGCGGTCGCATCCGACGATCGCGATGGACACTCGCGCGCGCGCAGCGACGGCTCGGCGCGGGGACAGGGCGATGAAAACGCGCATTCTGATGACGAATCGAGGATTGATTTGAATGCGAAAACATTCAATGCGACGACGTACGCGCGCCGTATCACGCAAACCATGGGCGCGAAAGACGCACAAGCGCATTACATGGCGTTGGTGAAAGATTTACGGTCGATTGAGAGCGCGTCGCAGATGCTGGTGTATGATAACTATGCGAGATGTGCTCGAGCGGCTTCGGCGGCGTCCGCGCTCGGAGACGCGACGTCGCGCGCGGAGGCGCAATGTAGCGTATTAAAAGACACCGTCTCGCGCGCCAGTGAGCGTTCACGGACGACACATCGCGTGTTGAGCGATCGTCGTGAGGTTGTGGAGCAATTGCGCGGCGTGAGAGGGTTGATTCGAGGCATGAGTGAGGCGTTGCGGGTCGCCGACGCGTTGTCGGCGTTGTCGAGCGACGACGCCGGGACGAGCGATTGTACCGACACTGCGCGAAGTGAACGCGCGAGAGAGGTGATAATGAGATATGTGGAATCACGTGCGGTCATTGACGCGCTCGGGGGCGATGGTTCGACGTCAGATGCGTTTGTTGAAGCGAAGCGTAGGTGCGACGCGCTCGCGGCGAGCGTCGCCGAGCGGTTAAAGGCGCGGGCGCGGGCGAACGCGATTGGCGATGACAACGGCGATGGCGCCGAGTGTGACGCGTATGGATTGACAGGTGATGCGTGTTTGGAACTTTTGGGAGCGCTCGATGTTTCGCAGGATGAGTTGATTGATGATTTCTTGGCGTCGCGAGCGGCGCGACTGCGAGCGACGTTGACGAGGACCGCCGACGCGTCGTCGGATGGCGGTGCGTCAACTTCGCAAGCGGTGCCGCCGCTTGACATGAAAGCATACATCTCATCGCTAAATCAGTCGTTTTTAGGCGAATTTCACGCCGCGACAGAGGCGTTTGGAAAACTATTCGCCAAGGACGCGTTGTCTCGCCCAGCGTTGGTTAAATTTACCAAGGACGTCTTCGCCGAGTACTTTGACGTCATTCGCGACGTGTTCGCGCCGCCCATCGATGACAAGACGATATCACCCGGGTCTTTGCTCAACCCAAAACAGCTCATGTGTGTCATGGGTACCATGGCGGCAGATTTATCGAGCATTCATCGAGCGATTCCCGAGGCGGCGTTGGGCGACCGCGCCGTCGAAGCCATCGAACGCGCGGTGCGGAGCCGAGTCAACGCCGCATTCGTGTGCCTCGAGCGCGATGTCGTGCGCGGATTAGATGCCGCACTCGACGCGTCTTCTGAATCGCTCTCGTCCTCGTCGTCGTCCTCCAAATCACTCCTTCAATGCTTTGTCGCGGTGTCGGACACGTTTCTTACGAGCGCGCGCTCGGTGCTCGCCGACGTCGAAGCGTTGATGGATGAGCGACCAATCTTGCTCTCGACCTGGCGCGAAGAGTTTGCGTGCATGGTGCAAGGAAATTTCACAAATCTCATCCACGCATTGGTCGCGCGACTCATCGTTGGTGTGTCGGCGAAACCGACGCCGGCGCCGAATCCCGCGCCGCTGTCGACTCCGCTCGGCGACGCCGTCAAGGCGTTGACGTCTGGTCAATCGTCGTCGTCAACGGCGACTGCGGCGCCACCGCCGCCGCCGCCGAGTTTTATGCTCGTGTGTGCGCGTTTAAGTTCTTTCTTGGAGACATCCGCAGTACCGCACATTGCGAGCGCGCTCACAAAGATGTTTCCGGCATCCGCGGCGACTGGTGGCGGATTCGACGTCGCGAGCGCTCGCGAAATGTGCGCGTCCACCGCGAGCGTGTTACTCTCGGCGTACGTCGAGCAACGCGCGCAACGATTAGGATTCATGATTCGCAAGTCACTCACAGCTGTGGATTGGAGTGCAATGCGCGAACCGCGCGAGGTGCGGCCGCTCGCGGATTTCATCGCCGAAGATTTAGACGCCGTCGAGCTCGAATGCGCGCAAATTTTAGACGTCGGGGAAATCGCCGGCGACGACGACGTCGACGTCGGCGTCGACGCGACTCAAACAAGTGACGATGGGTGCTTCACGCGCGTGCGTGCGACACAATCATCCGTCATATGCGCCATCATGAAGCGCGTCGTAAAATCCTACGCCGAGTGCGCGCGATGCCAAATTTTTCAAACAAAGTTTGCATTTCAACAAGTCGCGCTCGACGCCCAGTACTTGGCCGAGCGCGTGCTCTTCCGATTCCTCCCGAGCGGGCAATTCGCCGTGGATGTCGACGAGCGCCGCGCGATTGAAGCGCTGTTGACGGAATTGAAAGACGCCATTCGCGCGCGCGCGCTCGACCCGACGCCGATGGATAAAGCCATCGTGAATAGAATTATCGCCGGCGCCAGAGGCGTAGGGGCGACGTCATCCGGGAGTCGTAAAGCGTAGTCAAAGTCAATAGTACGGCGTTTCATCATGGTTCATCCTCGTCGTTATCATCATCGTATGCATCGCGCTCGACGTACGCGACGAACGATTGTCGCCGCGGTCGACTCGAACGCGCCGTCGACCGCGCGACGGTCGCGGAACACCACGATCCTCCCGCGTTTGTCCTCGCGAGCGACGCCCAACCGGGACGACGTCGCGAACGAAACAACAAACACGTCCCGGATTCGTACGGCGCCACGAGCGCATCGAGCCCACAGCCAGCACCAATCGTCGCATCGCAAAACGACACCGCATCGCACACCATCGCCATCGACGCATTCCGAAGCGCGTTCTCAAACGCGCACGCGTCGACGCAACGCTCGACATCCATCGCGAACCGCGCGCCCGCGCGCGCCCACGACGGATGATTCGCGGTCGATGCATCCAGCGGCTCCCATGCCCCGCACACAGACGACTCGCGGGCACTCTCGACGAACACCGCACACCGTCGCAGCGCATCGTTCGTCGCCGCGTCGTCATCGTCGTCTGTAAACAACCCGTGGACGTCGGAGCATTCAATCATTCGCGCGAGCGCTCGCGCGCGCGACGTGAGGTTCGACATCGACGCGAGCGCATCCAACGCGCACGCCTCGACCACGGGGCGCGCCGCGCCGAGAATCGCATCGCCGTACGCGTCGCGCGTGCACGCGTTCGCGCATCGCGCGCACGATCGCCATCGCGAGCCGGCGTCATTGATTGATTTCAATTGATGATTCGAGGCGCACAATGTCATGACATCATCGAACCCGACGTCGGCGATGCGTGCGAACGGACACGCCGCGGACGCCGCGAGCATCGTCATTGACGCGAATGCGACGCACAGCGCGCGCGCGCGCGTCGTCCACATGCGTCGCGTCGCGGTGTGACGTCGAAACGTCGCTGAATATCAACCGTCACTTTTCGACGCATGTCAACGCCCATGCGCACCGACGA
>Ga0255752_10003766_pt1 | contig 15653 bp, 23 predicted proteins | sample 011ome_25_FD_179952 | JGI IMG/M metagenome (GOLD analysis project Ga0255752, IMG submission 179952) | Coastal salt marsh microbial communities from the Groves Creek Marsh, Skidaway Island, Georgia - 011512CT metaG (version 2) | ecosystem: Environmental > Aquatic > Marine > Intertidal zone >...
ATTTACCAGAATCCAGATGTGCTAGTTTTATCATTCTGATACTATCTTAAATACTTTATGAAGTTTATTTTAGTGGTCTACATGTGCATTGCGGGAGCCTGCGAGAGCGTGTACGAGCAGAAATTATACGACACAAAAGCATTGTGCGAGGCCTCTGGTGCGGAAGTGAAGGAATACGCGATGGTCAATTTCCCACAGAGCTCAGGTGAGATATATTGTCTTACCGAGGAAGAATTCAAACAGTACCAAGACTACTACGATCAGACCCAAGAGTCATAATTGACATTACCACATTTCCATAGTATAATTGTATATGATCCACGCAATGATAGATCTGGAGACATTATCCACTAATCCCAACGCCACCATCCTGACTGTTGGTGGTGTGAAGTTTGATCCATACACAACGGCGGAGCCCGCACAGGGCATGTACTTCCGTGTGGACGTTGACTCACAGATCGAGATAGGCAGAGATGTCATGCAGGATACTTTGGACTGGTGGGGCAGACAGGATCCCGAGATAATGGAAGAAGCACTAGGTGACAAGGACAGGATATCACTGGACTCAATGATCAAGACCATCAACAAGTGGTCTGTGGGCGTTGATGTGTTCTGGTGCCAAGGACCACTGTTCGACTACGCAATACTACAGAATTTATACACACAGTTGGGACACCCACAACCTTGGCAGTACTGGCAGATCAGAGATTCAAGGACTTTGTTTTCTCTCGTGCCACGTGATCCAAACGAGAAGAGAGTGGGACTACACAACGCCTTGGAAGACTGCTATTTCCAGGCCAAGAAAGTGCAAAAAGTTTATGCACAATTAAATATAAAAAATGTCAGATACTAAATGGTACAGCATCGAAGATCTATATCACATAGAAGGTTTCAAGATACGGCACAGTAAAAATCCCAAGACCAAATGGATACGATTGCCCTGTGTGTACAAGATAAAAATTGGAAACAAAGTGGTGCACGTGGGAAGATCAGACACCTGTAAGAAACATGGTGGTGCGGAGAAGGTCAGGAAGGCCCTGGTAAACCTACTGGGCGTATGGGATTACAACCCATCCGTGCCAAAGACCAAGACTTGGGATAAAATTAGATTGCAACACAAACCAAATTCTAGTAATATAAAGATAGGAATTATAGAAACAAATGCGATCTCAAAAATCTATCTACAAGAAAGAATATGAACCCGTTGACTGCGTAGACGAGAGCGTGTGGATGGGCAACGACACACCCATCATGGAGTCAGATTTCACTTTCGTTTTCAATGACAGATATCCGTGCGTGCCAGGACACAAACTTTTCATACCCAAGGAGAACAATTCTCATTTCGTGGGAAGGTCATACGGTATGGCCTACGACTACGGAAATGAGCAAATTAAAAAAGGCAAGATAGCAGGATTCAACATTGGCATGAACATGGGAATACCAGCAGGACAGACCATAATGTGGCCGCACATACATTTCATACCACGACACGAGGGTGATGCCAAAGAGATAGGCGGAATGAGACATGCACACCCGGGTGCCGATCACAAGAAATATTACTAATGCCGAGAAAAGCAAGAAGGATCAATCCAATATATGTTTCGCCTGACGGTGGCGAGACGGTGTACGAACAATTACCAAATGGTGACAGGATCTTGGTGGAACAATCACAGCAGGCCAAGGACGAAGAACAGGCATACGAGGAGGCGGAAATGGTAAATGCAGAGGCCATAGCACTGCGGAGAAAGTACCCCACCCTGCAAAAGGCCTGGGACAAATATCGTACCGTATGGCATTTAATCAACGGAAATCAGTGATATGTACAACTATTCCTATCTGTCTTTTACCAGCAGTGTGCAGACGTCTGTGTGCGTTTAAAGGGGTGATTAAATAGCATTATGACCAAGTATGTAAGCATCATAGGGAACGGTGAAAGCCGTAGGGGATTTGATCTCTCACCATTGAAAATTTTTAGCACGGTAATAGGTTGTAATGCAATCTACAGAGACTACGTCACGGAGTATCTGTGTTGTGCTGACAGGCATATGTGCCAACAGGCCGTGAACGCGGTTGGTAAAGGTACCACGATTTACACCAGAGACAACTGGGCAGACCAATTCGCACACTGGCCAAATGTTAGGAAATTTCCAAACCTACCCTACTCGGGAGAGAAGAGGCAGGACGAACCCTTCCATTGGGGAACTGGTCCATACGCGGGTGTGTTAGGATTGAGTTTTAAACCCAAGGCCATATTCATGCTGGGATTTGATCTACACCCGTTAGAGAAGGACAAGATCAACAACATGTACACAGGATCAGAAGGCTACACATACATCAAGAGACCGGTTGATCCGTCATACTGGATATACCAGTTCCACAAGTTAATGGGATACTCAGATCCAGACACGAGATGGATAGTGGTAAATCATGACCGTTGGGAGATGCCCAAGGAATGGAGCCAACACGGCAACGTGTTCCAGGAGACCTATGACGGCATGGCACGATTCATCAACAAGCAGTTGACAAAAAAATAAATCAACACAAAACAAATTCGTTGACCTTTACACAACAATCATATATATTTTTCTTTATGCTTAACTGCAAGTCCTTTGCAGAGTGACGAGCCCAAAAACGGTCAATGGCTCTGACATTAACTAGGCAACCGCAAATTCCATGTATAATTCCCCGACATGTTTAACAGGGGCAACTTACACAAGGAGTTCTAGTGAACAAGAAAAAGAAAACCAAGAAAAGTTTCTTCCCAACAGCACCCGTGATCAAGCCACGTGCCTCGGCCGACAGCAAGGGCAGGGCGGAAGACATCCTGAAATTGATCAGAAGCAGGGAGAGATACCAGAGACAGGATCGCTACACCAAACCAATATGGCAGACTGGCGAAGGCATATGGAGACACAGCAGGAGGAAACCTATAGAAACAAGATCCATGACCGCGGACACCTGGCAGAAGTTCAAGCGAGACTTCATAGCCCAGTACGACGGGGAGGAGGTCAAGGAGACCGGATTCACTGACTCGGAGTTCCTGGAATGGTTCAAGACCGGCAAACGTGAATTACACAAAGAACCCAGCAAACTGGAGGCCCTGCTGGCGGAACTACACGCACACGATGATGCCACGGAAGGAGGCAACGATGAAGAGAAGTAAAAAGTCCAAAAGGGAACAAGTAAGGAAGAGGGTCAAACGCTACGAGTTCACGGAGATAATCAAAGAGGCCATGAGCCAGGGCATAATCATGGAACAGATGTACGGGCATGAGAGGGACACCCACGAGATGCTGGACAACGAGGATCCGCTGAAGTTGGTGACGTTCGTGCTTGAAACCATAGACGACATACGGAAAGATGAGGAGATGTTTAGCAATCCCAACTACAGGACAAAGACAATACACTAGACAAGTTGCAGATACCTGTTATAATAAACACATGATTAGACCAATGGTGGATCACCTGATGGTGCAACAGCAACTGAAGGCCCCGCACAAGAAATGGAAGCACATGGTGGGTGTGATGTGTCTCAATCTGACTTACAGGAAGCACGTGAAGATAATCTTACCAAAACTTTTCAAAAGATATCCAAGTCCCCAGGCATACCTGCGTGGCAGGTTGAAGACACAACAGGAGATGTTGAAACCGTTGGGCATGTGGGAGGTCAGATCAAAGAGGATTAGACGGATGACGGAGCAGTACCTCACGTGGGACAAGAAGGAAGCCAGTGACCTACACGGCATTGGCAAGTATGGATCTGACAGTTACCAGATATTCTTCATGAATCGCATACCACCCAATGTCGAGGACAAAGAATTAAAGAAATACATTGACAATCTAGTAGGATAGTTTATAATAAGGATATGTTTGATAAAATAAAAGATGGAGATCTAGTTACTCTTAAACTGGCTTCAGGAGAAGAAGTCATCGCAAAATATCTTAGCAGGACCGACACACGATACGTCAGTATCGAGAAGGCACTTGTGCTGATGAATGGTCCACAGGGATTGGCATTTGGTACATTTTTCTCCACTGCTAAACAGGACGAACCGTTCAACATCGCTATTGACAAACTGATTTCGATAGCACACATCAATGACAAGATCGCTGAGGAATACAATAGAGTGTTCAGCAAGATCGAGGTCCCCAAGAAACCAAGCATCATAACCTAATGGCACATTTTGACAAACACTCCACTAGCATCAAGGCACTGGTAGACGTGTCTGAGGCCATGCTGAACGCAATGGAAAAACACGGCATAGATCCTGAGACGGTGGCCAACAGGAACGAGTTCACGGTGATGATACATTTCTTGAAGAGCATCATTGACGGTGAGTTAAATATACCAAACGAACTGACGGATCGCATCAGAGACACGGCGTTCCAGATGGACATGGATCAGAAGTTGGACAAGAAGTTGAACTGATGATCGAGAGGACTCAAGACTTTCACCCCTCTATAAACACTCTGCAAGTCATCAACGCAAGGAGAAACGATGACTTACTACTCAACTAAAACATACGGACACAACATAGGATTGGCCTGCGTGTTCAGACAACCCAATGCAGACCACTCACACTGCCACCTACTGCACGGATACAGCCTGGCATTCAGATTCACATTCGGTTGCAAGGACTTGGACAACAAGAACTGGGCAGTTGACTTTGGGGGACTCAAGCCATTGAAGAAATGGTTAGAGGATCACTTCGACCACAAACTCGCACTAGACAAAAACGATCCACACATGGAGAAATTCCAGGAGTTGGAACAACTTGATCTGGCCGAGATAAGAATATTCGATGGTGTGGGTGCTGAGATGTTCGCCAAACATGCATTTGAATTCGCTGACAAACTGATCAAAGAAAAGACAGATGGAAGATGTTTCGTGGACAGTGTGGAATGTATGGAACACGGAGCCAACAGTGCCATCTATAGAAAAGAATAACTTCATACATGACATGGTGAGGGTGGGTCTCACAAACAAGGCCTACTACTTCCAGGTGTACGACACACCATTGGGACACAGGTGGCTAGATGCACTCAAAGACAATCTTAAACAGAAGAGGATACTAGAGAAGAATTTCTGTTTCCTGGGTTTCGCAGATTCAAAGAGAGACCTCAATTATCTAGTGCAGGAATTGAATTCTAATATTGCTCAAATAAATTCTTTTGAATTCGAACCTGCTTATGAAAAGATACATCCTTTCCGAACAGATGATTTCCAGTACAGCAGTAGCCTGCCTATAGGAAAAGCGGTTAACGGTGACGAAAGTGTGACTCCAGGCAAGAGACTTAAACATGAGAGTTGTAATCTTCTACACAGGTATTTTGAGGAACTACAAGGCACCGCATGGCAACTATCTGACTTTTACAAGCAGGCAGATATCGAAACAAAGTACGCAATCAGACAGTTGAACAACATCTGTCATGAAATAGAAGGATGGGTAAATGCAGATCGTAAAAAGGCATTCGATCCAGGATGGATGAGACCATCACAGATCACTACTTTTTTGAATGCTCCGAGGTACGACTTACATGATGAGGATTTTGAATTGTTTAAACAGAACAGGTATGACAGAGAACTAGGTGGTGTGTACCTGCATTGGTCACAAGTAGGAAAAACACTTTACGAAGTGTTTCGGGATGAACAGGCACCAACGATGACAGAAGCACTTTGTTCAGAGATCAATCATCAAAAGTACTACTCTGGTGAGTTTGATGTTGAGTGGGGGCAGACCATCACAGAACAAAACGATTTCAAGAAAGAAGAAATGGATCAATATAGAGCATGGTTGACGGATAACGGATATGATTGGAATGATCCTAAGTTGTCATTAGGTTATATAAAGATAGGACAGATAGACCTACAGAGAACATTCGGTACAAATGCCAGTGTCGAAAGCATACATGAAGCGATGAATAATAATTTAAATATCACTAGCATAAGAACAATCCACGGTCCATCTGTAGAATGTGACTATCCCTACACATTAGAAAGTGATGATTGGAAAAAAATACAAATGGAAGGACTTAAAAAAGGTTATGAATCACGTAGTATGCGTTAAGTGGGGCAACAAGTATATTTCTAAGTACGCCAATGTCCTCAACAGCATGGTCAAAAAACATACCACGGTGCCGTACCAGTTCCACTGTCTCACAGATGATTCAACAAATTTAGACGCAGACATCAATGTGATCAAATTGCCTAATGATCCATGGATAAAATCTTGGTGGAGCAAACTATGGATGTTCGCACCCGAGATGCCACTGAAAGGTAATATTTTGTTCTTTGACTTGGATGTGGTGATATTTGATAATATAGATGCATTGTTCACACACCCGGGCAAGTTCAACATAATCAGAGACTTCAACAGGTGCAGGGTCAAGGACTGGAAGTTATCTAACAGCAGTTGTATGCGTTGGGAGGCGGGCACGATGGATTACTTGTGGAACGAGTTCAAGGACAGGTCCGCCCAGATAATGCAACAGAACCATGGGGATCAGGATTGGATTACCAAGAGGGCCAAGGATGACATCACTTGGTTCCCAGACGAATGGATAAGAAGTTATAAGTGGGAGATGATAGGTCTCAAGGATACCAAACTGCTGACCAAAGACGGCAAGAAATGGTTCAGGGAACCAGTCAAAATCCAACCCAATAACAAAGTAGCGGTATTCCATGGCTCACCAAACCCGATGGAGTGTGCGGATCAATGGGTGATTGATAATTGGCGATGACATTTGAGAACAAACACGGTTGGCCCTTAGAACACTGGCACATTGAACCTTGCTCTAAGTGTAGCCTTAAGTGTCCGAGATGCACTAGACAGGAAGTGCCTCAAGGACTCTATAACAATGATCTGTCGTTAGAATGGTTCAAACAAAACTTCACAGGCAAATTATTGACCGATGTGAGAAAACTTACGTTTTGTGGAGATGACGGAGATCCAATATATGCAAAAGATCTTTTGAAAATACTTGCATGGTTTAGAGAGAACAACAGCGTAGTTCAGTTTGTTATAGTAACCAACGGCTCCTACAAAACAAAAGCATGGTGGCAAGAACTGTACGGAGTGCTTGACGAGAGAGATCATATTCATTTCTCACTAGACGGATGGGACCAAGAATCAAACAACATCTACAGGGTAAATTGTGATTGGAAATCTATAATGTTAGGAATCAAAACACTCAAAAATACAAAGGCATACAAAACATGGGCCGCCATAGCATTCAAGTTCAACGAAGAGAAAATAGAACATATGAAGAACATGGCAAAGCAATTGGATTTTGATAATTTCCAACTGACACTGAGTACGAAATTCAATAAGAATTACCCAACTTATCCAAAAAATGATCCTTTGCAACCCAGTGACAGATATATTGCCGCTGGCAGGTTTACCAGAAACACAACACCATTGTCCGACAAAAAATGGAAAGACAACTGTCTTGATATTTTCACCAAAAGGTTCTACAATGTAGACACGGAACAGAAATCAATTATTCCGTTGTGTATGATTGGAAACAAAGGACTGTACATCAACGCTAAAGGAGAATTTAAGCCGTGTTGTTGGACAGGGTTAAGGTACGAACACAACAAGGATGTATTCGATTATATCAATTTTGAGAACACATTGACAGAAGTGTTAGATGACAAGATGTGGTCAGAATTTTTTAAAGATACGTCCGCGGTTAAGGAATGCGGAGAAAAATGTTCTGCAAAAAAATGGACACTGGAACATGCAACAAACTGGTAAGAGTTTTGGAAAGGTAAAAGTAAAGAGAAGCAATCCTAGACTGGATGAGGTACCTGATGACTGTGGATACATGCAACAGTTCGAGTACAACGTAGACATGAACAGCAACGGCATCATGGGCGAGTGCATAGACTGGTGCCAGGAAAACTGCGAAGGCAAGTGGGGTTGGTGGTTCGAGCCAGCGGGCGATATTGACAATCCCAAGAACCACTGGGAGCATCAGAACGCATACATGAGTTTCGAGAAGAAACTGGACGCAACCAGATTCTGGATGAGTGTGGGAATACAAAACAGTGGCGGGAAATAAGGATAATTACTAGTATGAAACCATTTGAAATAACGGACAGTGCAAAAGCACAAATAGAGAGATTACTAGAGAAGAACACAGGCAAGTACGCCGTGAGCCTGGCGGTGCTGGGTGGCGGTTGTGCAGGATTCAAGTATGAGTGGGGATTCGCTGACACCAAGGAAAATGTCGCCGAAGGAGATCACATGGAAGACTGGGGCACGGGCAGGTTCGTGGTGGACGAGACCTCGTTGTTGTATGTCATGGGCACCAAGATCGACTGGGTGGAGGAGACCTTTGGATCACAGTTCGAGATATCCAATCCCAACAGTTCGAGCTCGTGTGGTTGTGGAGAATCATTTGGCATCTAATGGATACCGCTTTCATAATAGGCAACGGTGAATCAAGAAACATCTTCCCAATAGACACTCTAAAAGGACATGGAACAATATATGGATGTAACGCCATATACCGAGACCATCCAATGCTGTGTGATCACATAGTGGCGGTGAACCCTCCCATGTACGAAGAAGTGGCCAAGTGGCACAACAATGGTAAGGAGTCACCCAGTATTCACGGTCCAGATGATATCAGCACGTGGAACTACATCTGCGAGGGCGATCATGAGCACCACATTCCAGAGGGACTCAAGATCTATAGGGTATGGCGAGGTGGTGATGTAAAAAAAGGTGGCAAGATCAAGACCAACGACTTCTCCCGGGCACGAGGTTCGGGTTGTAGTGCCGTGTTGATGGCCGCGGAGTCAGGCATCAAGAACATAGTGATAATGGCGTTCGACATAATGGGAGCCCAACAATGGGAGATGGACACGCCCAGCAGGATCCAGAACAACATCTACAAGAATTCACCAAACTATCCAGACAGATCCAGCATGAAGGCATACCTCAAGTACGAGTGGATGTACCAACTGAGGCAGACTTTCCGGAAATTTCCCAAAACAAACTTCTACTTCATCAATCGCAAGGAATATTTGGAAGGTAATCCTTTCCTGCGTTGGTACTTCGATCAGTCCAATATAAAATGTGGCATCTACGCTGACCTACAGAGATGGATAGACGGCCACAGGAACGACATCCGGTGGAGACAGTTATAGGGTCTTGGTACTGCTGGCGTCCAGTTGATACACCCGACGCATTTTGACGCCCACGCTTTGGGCAAACTTCTTGGAATCACAATTACTGCACACGTGCTTGTAGTCGTTTGAGGCACGAGCGGGATCCACCTTGGATTTGGGCCTCTGGAATGTCTCGGAACAGGCGTCACACCTGAACACGTAGATCATGTTCCGCCTTCGATAGTTGTGCATGACCCCGTACTTGCTCTCCCTCTTGTACAACTTGATGGTTTTAAGGGTTTCTACGAACATATTCGTATTTAATAAATACGAGTATCAGATTATGGCGAGAATTAATATAGACATAGGTGTACTAGGAAACCCAGCCACAGGCGATACTCTACGTACCGCTATGCAGAAAATCAACACGAATTTCACGGAAGTATACTCTTTGGTGAGGGATGGATCATCTGGTCTAATAGCCACTGATGTAACGAACGGTGACCTAAAACTACAGGCCAACGGAACAGGTTCTATAGAGATTGACACTTTATCAATACAAAACAGCACAATCTCAAGCATCACTACAAATTCGGACATCACGATCACTCCCAACGGAACAGGTAATGTTGTGTTAGGTAACTTTACTTTCAACGCAGATCAAACTGTGGGAGCCAGCGAAGACAATTACGTATTTGTATATGATCACAGCACAGGTACTATAGGATTGGAAGCCTCGGCCGCAGGAGATGTCACAGCGAGTTCCACGACAACATTCACCAACAAGACATTCGACGCCAACGGCACAGGTAACTCATTATCAAATGTTGACATCGCTGACTTCACATCAGGGGTGTTCCTTGACGAGGACAACATGGCATCAAACAGTGCCACTGCGATTGCCTCACAACAGTCGATCAAGGCATACGTGGATGCCGAGGATGCCAACATAGCATCAGACTCAATGACATTCACCAACAAGTCAGGAAACATATCTCAATGGACCAATGACTCCAACTACGCCACACAGGCATACGTGGACGCCAGGGACATAGGTGACCTATCCGTTGTAGGATCAACAATATCAGCACCGTCGAACGCGGATCTTACTTTGACAACATCAGGCACGGGATCAGTCAGCATTGACGGAATACAGATTTCAGGAACAGAATTGAGTTCAAGTGACTCTACACAGATAACAATAAAAGAGAATTTACACGTGACAGGAAACATCACAGGAACATTGACAGGTTCAGTTGCTTTCTCTAACGTGACATCAACTCCGACAACGATCGCAGGCTACGGCATAACAGACGCCGCGAGTACAACCGCAACAGCATTGACAGTTGTTGGTGATGACTCATCAGGCACGGCAGTCACACTGGGAGAGACATTCAAAGTGGCAGGTGCTACAGGTATAACAACAGCAGTTTCAGGTGACACCTTAACCGTCACAGGACCAGATTTATCAAGTTACATCACAGCCAGTTCGTCAGACACACTCACAAATAAAACAATAGATGCCAATGGCACTGGAAATAGTATAAGCAATCTAGAAGTTGCGGACTTTGCCGCGGCCAGCATAGTGACAGCAGGTGAGGGCATAGGATCAAACAACAACGACACGACCATTCCAACATCAGCGGCTGTGAAAGCATACGCAGATTCAGTTGGCGGTGACACAACAGGTGATTTGACAATATCAGGAAGCACTATCAGTTCACCTTCAAATGCTCCATTAACATTGGATCCAAGCGGAACAGGAAAAGTAACCGCGGTCGGTGGACTTGTGGTCACAGGTGGTGACACAGAAACAGCGGACATATCAAGTTCGGGACAAATAGACGCGGTGGGATTCACAGCAACGGGTTCAAGCACATTCGACGGTGTGCAGATCACAGACAACACCATAACGTCAGCCACATCAAACGCTGACCTACAGATAAACGCATCAGGAACAGGAACGATCGTACTAGAGAATTTGAAAATAGGCACAAGTGGTTCAACTGTGACGACTATACTCGACGAAGACAATATGTCCACAAACAGTGCCACAGCACTGGCCACACAACAATCTATCAAGGCCTACGTTGACTCAGAGATAAGTGGAGTCAGTGGAGGATCAACCGGAGACATCACGTTCACAGGTTCAACTATTCAATCACCTTCAAACGCGGACATCACACTTGACCCATCGGGCACGGGCGGAGTTGTCGCACAAGGTCCGGTGACATTCAACGCCGGATACATTGAGAAGATCAATGCACTGACATCAAGTTCAACAATTACAGTCGACTGTGCATTGGCCAGCATACACACCGTCACACTAGGAACGTCAACAGAATTCAACATCACCAACCTACCAACAGGTGGTTCAGTCACATTGATCATCACACAGGATGGCACAGGAACAAGGACGGCCACATTCGGCACGGATGGTTCAAGTGCTGTGAAGTTCCCATCCAACAGTAGCACACTATCCACAGGCGGTGGAGACATCGATGTCGTGACGATCGTCAACGACGGAACCAACTTCCTGGGCAACATTGCCAAGGACTACAGGTCATCATAGGAGGACTGGATGCCTCTGGGTATACACAGACACATCATCACAGTGGGCGGCAACTGGGATCCTACGGCGAGCATCACCACACGTTATCACATCGACGCCTCAGACACCAGCACTTACACGTTGAGTAGTAACGTCCTACAGTCTGTGACTGACAAATCAGGCAACTTCTCAATCACGATTGGCGGTAACCCCACAAGGTTCACTGCCGCTCTAAATGGTCTCAATGTGTGGGACTTCAATGGAAACTATGATCTCACCACCACAGGTGAGGGGGCCGTCACGGACGGATCCGGCAACCACTGGGCCATAGGCGTGTTCCTGGCGGATACAATTAGTGACACCCAGGACAGTTTCTACAGTTTCACGAACAACACCGTGGCGGGCACCAGCAAGAGGGGATACGCTGTGAGCGCCGGTGACGCCAGTGCGTTCAACGGTGAGTTGGACCTGGACGCTTTGAGTTCCAACAGGATATCATCAACCATAGGTAACCTAGAGGCGTTTGACTCGGCAGTCAGCCTTGACGCATTCCACATAGTGGGCACCATATTCAACAAGACCGGCAACCAGATCTCTGCCAGGGTGGACGGCTCAAACGCATTCACTCCCGTCAACGACTATGACAATGCCATCAACCAGAACCAGGACATAAGGGTAATGCGTAACAGGGCCAACGAGAGGCTGGACGGCCAATTGGCTGAATTCTTCGTGGTAGGCGCACTGCCAGGCACGGGTGGTACGGACATAACGGAGTTCGAGAAGGCCGAGGGATACCTGGCGCACAAGTGGGGTTTGACGGCGAATCTGCCCAGTGACCACCCATTCAAGAACGTCTCTCCGTAACCATAAATACCATTAAATTATGGCACAGGAAGTGATAAACATAGGAGCGATCGCGGACGACGGCACGGGCGATACCATCCGGGGTGCGGGCATAAAGATCAACAACAACTTCACGGAGTTGTACGCAGATCCGTTGGCGGCAACCACGCTGGGATTTCTTGAAAACGAGATCAGCAGTACGGCATCCAACGCGGACATAGTGTTGAAACCATCTGGCACTGGTGCTGTGCTTTTCCCCGCGATAAGGATCAACGACAACAACATCGAGGGTACCAGATCCAACGAGGACCTAATATTGAGGGCCAACGGATCGGGATCTTTGGTCGTTGACGGAATAGGAATATCAGGAACTACGATCACTGCAATTGACTCATCCATAGTGAACATCAACGAGAACCTAACCGTGGATGGCACCTTGAGTGCAGGAGCAACAACATTCGCTGGAACGGTACAAATCGGATCCACTTTAGATGTGGCTGGACTGACCACTCTGTCTGACTTGACAGTATCGGGTGCTTCTTCATTCGTGGGAACAACCACTGTGGACAATCTCACGTTTAATGACAATATAATAGGAACCAGTTCAAACGCGGATCTGAATCTTACACCAGGTGGCACGGGAGTGGTCAATGTCAGCAATCTGACCATAGACTCCAGCATCAACCTCACGGACAATGTGGTCAAGGTTACCAGGTCCAATGACGACCTGACTCTGTCAGGCAATGGCACGGGCTCCACACAGATTTCAAACATCGATCTAGATTCAGGCACCATAGACAACACGGTAATAGGCGCCGCCACACCGGCCGCTGGAACCTTCGCCACGGTGTCCTTCACAAACACGCAGATCAACGCTGGTCAGCTCAACATCAAGGACAACCAGATCACTGTCAACACCACCAACGCTGACCTCGAGATCAGTGCCAGTGGATCGGGCAACGTTTCAATAAATGGTTTCAGTTGGCCAAACTCATATGCGGCGGGACAATTCATAAAGACGGATGCATCCAAGAACCTCTCCTTGGCCACCTTCCCAATTCTGTACGTGGAATCAGACGTAGCGGACGGCACGGTCACCATAACAGGTGACTCCTCGACACAGACCATAGATTCATTCAGTGCGTCAACACACAGGAGCGTGAAATATTTGATACAGATGTCGGACAGCACGGCGGACAGGTACGCATTGGTGGAGGCCAACGTCACACACGACGGGACCAACGCCTATGTCAGTTCTTTTGCACGTGTAGGCAACGGTCAGGGAGATGGATCAACGGCATATGAATCAATAGTGTTGAGTGCGGACATATCGGGCGGCAACGTTAGGTTGCTAGGAACAGTAAATAACACTAACAACCAAGTAATAAAATTCGTAAAAAGGGTGATAAAAGTATAACATGGCACAACAGACTTTAAATGTAGGTTCAAACGCAAACGACGGCACGGGTGATACTCTGAGAGCCGCCATGCAGAAAGTGAACGACATGTTCACGGAACTTTACCTGTCACCACTCACAGGCGGGGATCTAAGTTTCAGTGGAAATGAGATATCCGCGACGAGATCAAACGAGGACCTGGTATTCTCACCTGCAGGCACTGGTGGCATATCCTTCCCGGCCATAAGGATAAATGACAACAACATCGAAGGCACTAGATCAAATGAAAACATAAATTTACTGCCTAATGGCACTGGTTCTGTGGTGTTTGGTGCAGTGAAATTCAGAGGCACCACATTGAGTTCAGATGACTCTACTGCTATCAACATCAACGATGGATTGATCGTAGATGGAACAATGAACGTTTCTGGGGCGGCAACACTTTCAGGGGCAACAAACCTTAGTTCAACACTTGCAGTGCCATCAGCATTGACAACACTATCTACGTTGAACGTCACAGGAACAACGAGCCTGGTGGGCACTACGACTATAGACAACATCACGTTCAACGACAACACCATAGGCACCAGTTCAAACGCTGACCTGAACCTCACACCGGGCGGTACCGGGACCGTGAACATCAGCAACCTGACCATAGATTCTAATGTAAACATCACGGACAACACGATCACGACCACACAATCCAACTCAGACCTAGTGCTATCAGCGAGCGGAACAGGATCCGTAGTGATGGCCAAAGCGGACATCAACAGCGGTGCCATCGACAACACCGTGATCGGTGCGACCACTCCGGTGGCGGCAACATTCACAGATTTAACAACCACTAGCGAAATGACCATCGATGGTGTGACCATAACAGACAACACGATCTCATCAAATGCCTCCAACGCCGACCTAGAACTTTCAGGCAATGGCACGGGAACGGTGTCCATCAGCGGTTTCAGTTTCCCAACGTCAGACGGTTCAGCGGACCAGGTGCTGAAGACGGACGGTGCTGGCAACATAGGATTCGTGACCATTTCAAGTGGATCTACATTGAACCACTCGGAGATTGGTGACAACAGTGCAACTGTGGCCACGTCTGCCACCACCGTCATAGACAGTTGGTCTAGTGCTTCCTACAGGAGTGCCAAGTACTACATCTCAATATCAGACGCCACCAATAGCAGGTTCGAGATGGTGGAGGCCACACTGGTACACGGTCCAAGTGCTGACAGCACCACGGAGGCCTACGTTACCGTGTTTGGAAACACCGGTTCCTACACAGATCCATTATGCACGTTCACAGCAGACATTGATGACGGGAACGTGAGACTGTTGGCTACCAACATCACCAACGACAGCACAGTGTTCAAATTCCAGAGAGTCATAATAGACCTATAATAATTACATTAGGTTTATAGAATTTCAAATAAATACCCATAACAAAAAGGATTAACATAAAGTATGGCTAGACAAAACATCAACATAGGATCAAGTGCTAACGACGGCACGGGTGATCCACTAAGAACAGCATTTGACAAGATCAACGACAACTTCGTGGAACTTTACGGTTCTGACAATGACATCAACACATTGGACGCGAACCTGGATGTAAACACTTTCGCAATCACAACAGGGGTCACCAACGGTGACATCACTGTCACTCCAAATGGCACAGGTAGCATCAAACTGGGTGCGATGAAATTCGTTGGCACAACAATGAGTTCTGACGATTCGACAC